>WLWD01005870.1_pt1 | contig 281779 bp, 254 predicted proteins | sample 6712731 | NCBI WGS metagenome assembly WLWD01 (sample SAMN12718690, study PRJNA576275) | sponge metagenome | isolation source: marine sponge | host: Mycale hentscheli | place: New Zealand: South Island, Marlborough, Capsize Point | collected 2014-11-01
TCTTTCTCTCTCCTTTCTTCTTTCTTTCTTTTCTATTCCTCCTCTCCCTCTCCCTCCCTGCTAGGGACTTTCCTCCACATTACCAGTACAGTATAACCTCAGAGTTACTACCCCTTGAAATGAGGTGTACATAACTCTGAAATGTACGCAACTCTGAATATAACATAATTTAACTTTGTACTAAAATATTTAAACGACTAAAATACTACGAATACAGTATTTCAGATTTATCCATTACTAAAGGACCATTTAATGGTGTACCGTTGAGGGTTTTTTTTCCTGAGTAAACCAGAATGCACGGCATTATAAAATATTTATCATTATCTCTTCTGACAATGCACCTCTTCTTCAGGCCACTAGGGTCAGCTGATTCTGCTAAAAACTTTTCTATAATCTTCCTGTCTCTTTAGAAGTCTGAAATTCATGTGTTAAGCAGTATTTTTTAATGAAAGCCATCATAGCTAGTTATAGAGCCCAGACACTATAAGGTACAACATGATTGGTTGGTGACTCTGTATGATAGGTTGATAAGTGTGTATAGTACATTCATTCCAGGTTTAGAGGTGGTTCCAGTGAGTATTTAGTACTTAATACTTCAAGCTGAAAGTATTAAATACTTTCAGCTTGAAGCAAGAGCTTTCAGCTTGAAGTATTAAATACTTTCAGCTTGAAGCAGCCTGTCAGGGTTCTATCTAGAACATTATGTTTGGGGGAAGTTCGGGCTGAAATTATTTTGAGCAAAATGCTGTCGTCCCCCCCCCCCCTCCCCCCCTCCCACTAGATAGAACCCAGTTCAGCTTGAAAGCCTGTCAGGGTTCTGACTATAAATGAAGTAAGACTCATTGAATCCCTTCTACTAATAGAGGGCTTTGACAAAATAAAACCTGGAGTATTTACATTTGGTAAGAAAAACTAAAACTAAGCTGTAAATAAACTAAAAACTATTTCAGAAGACAGCAAGAATGATATGACTACCCAGAGAGGTTCAATTTAGGTGGAGCCTGGTGTGCCAGAGAAAACTAAATTACCACAGCTGTGCTGTAGTGCAACCACATACCATGCTGGAGTGATAAGATCTAGTTTGCATCCCCTTTTTAGTTGCTGCTGCTGTAGGAGTTCAGGATGAGTTGTCACTACTTGAATGGGTAGCAATCCTGCAGCAGCCATGCCCTGGGGGGTGAGTAGCTGAGCAGTCACTGTCATCTTTTGGCCCAACAAATGCAGTTGTTATTTTTTGTTTTGTTTTTTGTGTACCAAAGAGTGGCCTATGTATTCAATAGGCAAATCAACATGTAGTTCAGGTTCTAGTGGGGTAGATTAGGGATTTTTTGTTTACACGGCGAACAAAAGCACCAATTTTTTTTGCAGTTCAGTGACACCATTGTCTACCAGAAATGGGCCGTGTGGCCCCCCTGTGCTGTCCAATAGGCAGTGCATTCGGTAGATATGCCAAACAGGTGACCAAAAGTAGTGGAAATGATATTTGACACACCTCCACGTTGTCCAGACACACCTCCGCGTTGTCCAGACACACCTCCGCGTTGTCTAGACACACCTCTACGTTGTCCAGACACACCTCCATATTATTCAAAAAGTTGGCCTAAGTGTGGACAGAACTTTTTAATTGGGATTGCTAAACCTAGGATGAACTCGTTAAAAAAAAACCTAGGATGAACTCATTTTAGTATACAAGCTAGCCCCCACCCACCTAATACAGAATTTATGAACATCACTCCATCTAAGCTACCTCTCAACTACTTGGAATGGTTTACTGAATGTGTTACTGAGGAATAAGCCAATGGCCATTTTGAAGTGTAAACAACTCACAGCCTCACATTTTACCTAAACATTATTATTACTATTGTTATTATGATTAGTATAACAGATTGTAAGACATGTGCAGAAGTGTAGTATAGATGACGACAGGCTTCCCAGACCACACTGAAGCAAGTTGGATCTTTGTTTTTGAGTATACAATATCAGAAACTGAGAAAACCTATCTTTACAGTCCACAAGAGCATTCTATTCAGAAAACAAGTTTTACTCAGTTTCATATTTCCCAGTCAATCTTCTCACCAGCCTGTAACTACACATCTAACTCAGCTGAGGTTGATCTGTTCTGATTTGAATGTGCTAACTAAGTATTATCTGTAATATAGCTATTAGTAACTGGCATTGACCATAATTATAAGTTAATATTTTTTTGTTTGTTTTTCCCACTGTTCTGAACCATGTAATGGTCTAGGGGTCACAGATAGGAGAAGTGGCACACTTTAGTTTTACTGAATGCAAGAGACCTAATGGTACAACTCGGTGCCACAGAAACATCGGAGCTATAGGACCTCTCGCCTTTAGAAGGCAAGTAAGCAGTGTATGGCAGTTGGTTCTTCCAATCTTACTGCAAAGACTGTCACTTGCAGTAGCTACTGAGAGTAAACTCTGCAGTAGACTTGTCCAATATGGTCTCCACAGGGACTCCCTAGACAAGAGAAAGGTGCATCAACGTTGTTTTTGTTAATGTCATTGCTTATAAGTGATCACCCTTGTATGCATAACTTGACAGTATTAATATCAACTCTAATATCTGAACTTTAATGCCAGCTCACAGAAGTTACGCCCCTGCGATCGAGCCTTGGCTAATTACTGAGTCAGCAAGTGCTAACTGGTGTACTTCTTTCTGAAATTTGATGAAATAATAAGTAACAAATTTTTTTTTCCTGAGTAATTGCTGCTGTCTCTTCAGTTTATTTAAAATGCCTATTCTGCCATTCTGGTGCCAATGATTGGATATCACAACTTTTGCTGACTACGCAACTCTGTGACCAAACAAACAAAAAGTGTGGATTAGAATTGAGGTGCATCTTATTACCATCAGACTTACACTTCTTCCTCGTCCTCATACTCATCCTCATCCTCAGCATTGTAGTCATCGTAAGCTCTGTACTCCTTGGTGAGTTGTGCAGCCCACAGCTTGGGGGCATGCCTATATTTCTTCAAAAGCATCTCAGTCCTTTCCTCTGCTCTTTCTTCATACATGTGGACTTGATAACCAATGTAGCACCCCACTGATGTGCAAATGACATGAAGTATAGGCTCTGCATATATATATATAAATATATATAGATGACACTTTATACTCTCAAGAATAACAATAACAACCAAAATTCATACTTACTCCTCATAAGTGGATATTTTCTGACTGCATTGGTGTAAAATCCAGTGAAGGTCCCACAAGCCGTGAAAAACAGCCAACTTCTTATCATTCTTACCCTTCTAGACCTGATGCTACGGCTAGCTCGCTCCAACCACACACACAAATCACCAAAATTTACAAAGAGGGCGGGTACGAACGTCCCTTTTCCTTTTTTAATTATGTGTTTGTTGGGTCGACGATATTTACCTTATTTAAAACTAAATCTTGACCTTGTACAATACATAAAATCCTTCACTCACATCTTCGTCATCATCCGCATAAAATAATGGAGCAAAGATTGATTCTGTATTTGGGACTCGCGATATGTTGTGTTAGTTCTCAAAAGCTTCCTGTAGTCATTAATACTTGGAATTTCTTGGATGCCAACAAAGCTGGTAAGATGTAGTAGCTACACATTGTTGCAAGTCCCACAGTACTTATCCTCGTAGTCGTAGTTTGCCGTGCTTAACTCCGTCTGTAATAGACTATCTTAATCTGGTATTTACTGTGGCAATGAAAATGTAATTTGGTAAGGAATTTCAACTGAGAGCTAAGCAATTTGGTGTTCATGCAGCTGCTGCAGCTCTTAATGGAAGCAAGAGCTATTTGGATGCCATTGAGTTGGGCTGTACAGCAGCAGAACAAAACCAGAGTATTACATCTGTAGGTTATGGAGGAAGGTTAGAGAGAAAGCATCGTGATTTCATAGCTGGATGATTTCAATGAGTTTCTTTCCCTATCTAGCCCGAATGAACTAGGAGAGACAACTCTCGACTCCATGTTTATGGATGGGTAAGTGGGTCGAGTTGACGAATAGTGCAGCATTGGAAATTTTCTTTACCACTCAGCATTAAGTGAAAAATATCTGTCCCCAAGCCTTGCCTTTGTAAAGCGGTTTCACTGTATAATGATGTTTGTTTACCCAGGGAGACACATGATGTGGGCTCTGTTGGGTGTTTGAAGAACATCAAGAATGCCATCAGTGTAGCTAGGAATGTCATGGAGCGAACAGGAGAGACAATACTGGTTGGTGATGATGGTTAGTCCAATACTATTTCCTTGTGTGAACTCTTGTACCTGTGATTATGTATGTATGTATGTGTATTTAACAGCTACCAATTTTGCTCTTCAAATGGGATTTAAAATGGAATCTTTGACTTCTGACAATTCCAGGTGAGATGATTTCTTATGTAAAGGCTCAAAGTGGTATTGTTGTACGGACTCTGGAGTTAAGAAATATGTTGTCTTTACTTATTTCATGTGCAGAGATATTCACCAGAAATGGCTAAAAAACAATTGCCAACCTAACTATTGGATCAAAGGGGTGAGTGGTTGTGTGTGCGCGTGTGAGTGTGTTGAACACTCTTCATTGTCATTCTGTTGTCTAGATGGTGACCCCTGACCCTACCACACAGTGTGGACCCTATTCTCCGGTGTCCCAAGAAGATACTCTAAACATCAAGTTAGCAGTTGCCTTTCTTTCTGTTAGTGCAATCTATTACTGTGGGCATTTCTTGACTCTGCAGGACCACGGCCGTGAACAGACCTCCCATTAATGAAAACAACCACGACACCATTGGTAAGTGGAGATATGCATTACACTGTGGACACAGCTACTTGGGGAAGAACGTCAGAAAGAGAAGTGGGAGGAAGTGAGAGAATAATATGAACTGTCTGTCCTCCATCTTGTGCAATATCAATTGCAGGTATGATTGTAATTGACGGCCAGGGGAAGATTGGGTGTGGCACTACCACCAATGGTGCTACTAACAAGATTCCAGGGTGAGCCAGCTATTTAAAACAATAGCCGTGTCAGCAACTATTGCAGGTAACGTTTTTCCCCCTCTAATCTCGTCACACCTGTTAGACGTGTTGGAGACTCTCCCATAACTGGAGCTGGCTGCTATGTGGAGAAGGGAGTGGGAGGAGCTGCTGCCACGGGTGATGGAGACGTGATGATGAGGTTCTTGCCAACGTATGTCACTCTGTGTTCACATGTGACAATGACTTGTGTTACACCAATACACTTGCAATGCTCCTAGAATGTAGAACCTATTGTGCTTTGTTTAGACTTCCCCCCTAGATTGTTTGCATGTTTAATTTGTTAATTGACTCAGTGTACCTAACAGTGACTTTATAACAACCAAATGATCCAAGATCGCTGCTTTGTTTAGTAATGTTCCAGAATATAATTGCTAATAGTTGTGACATCAAAACACTTTAATGTAAACAAAACCTCTACATGTGAATGAGGTGGTTCCCCTTACATGCTTCCAGAAATATGAAGTGCTGAATCAGTTTAATTTAGAACCAATAAAGTCTATTTGCCCAAAACCAAATTGTAAGGACCCTTTACAGAAATTATGTCATGCAGTGTATTGGGTTGTTGTTGTTGTTGTTTTTATTTATTTTTTATTTTATTTTTTTGTTACATATATTCACAATGACAAATGAGCTTTTGTGGCTGCACCACACGACACCGCAAGCAAGTCTAAAATCACAGACGTTTTATTTTTAAGTTTCACCACCCAGTTGTTACAGTAGAGCCAGGTATCTGTTTTCAACAATGTAGCTTTAAGTTGATCTGTACTTAACTTGAAGTTTTGTGAAATAACCTTTGAAGGCCAAATTGCCGAGAATAATTTTTTTAGTATTTTTTCTTTTCTTATGTGCACCTAGGTACCAGGTGGTACAGAGCATGGCTGCTGGGATGTCTCCCACTGCTGCAGCTCAAGCCGCCCTGGACAAGATCTCCACCTATTATCCCAGTTACAGTGGAGCCCTCATTGCTGTATCTATATCTGGAGAATATGGCGCTGCCTATAGAAACTTTGCTGGCTTCCCATACACTGTATACAACCCAGATCTAGGACAATCCACTATCTTGAATGCCTGATTATATTATTGGGATTTTGTAGTATACCAAAAGTTCTACCATTGCTGTATATAATATAATTATGTATAACTATTGGATTAGCCGACCCTTTACCTACCACTGACATTCCAAGCGTAGAGGTAGGTAAAGGGTCTCTGACGCGAAACTTGACCCGTCGGCGACAGTTCCCTTACTTCTCTATTTTTGGGACTCACTACATTCTGTGTGAGTACTCAAAAGCTTCCTGTAGTTATTAACACGTGGAATTTTGTGGATGCGAATATTGCTGGTAAGTACAGTGCATCCAGCTTAAAGAACAAACAATTTTTATTTAAGCTAGAATACTTTACCATACCTGTGACATATCTCTTCTTTCTAGATTCTACACCAGTTTCCAGAGTACAACAAGAAGTCATAGAATCAGTCACCTTACATAGACTTTAATACATTAGCGCCATTTCATTTTGACGTCACCAAATCGCTGTCATTCGTCAGTTATAAAACTTGCGAGCAAAGACAGGAGAAAAGATTGAGAATATCCTGAAGGCCATCAGGGGAAGGCATGCATCAGCTCCACCACCAGAGTGTCCACCATCTCGACTTAGTAGGATGAAGTCCAAGTGTACAACTTACAATGAACAAATGACATTATGCCTTATAATTAAACATAGTCCACACATAATTACAGAAGGCATGCATACACTACAAACACGCACAGAAAGAAACACGAGTTTTGTTACTCAAAAGGCTGTGGCACTTCAGATGTTTGGTGCCTGCATTTCTACTGGAATGGGGATTCTGGAAGCTTACAAACTAGCAGGTCTTGCAACCGGCTTCAGTGATCAGGGCATTCGCAAATGGGCCCAGGAGATCTATGCGGATTTCTTTGGGATCCTGTATCTTTGGAGGACTTGACAGACGAGAGGCTGGATGACGAGCTGGAGTCTGGAAGAGGGAAGCATCCCAAATGGCTTTCCCTAATACAGGATAAGAACTTCAGATGCGACATCAGAAATCTTGTAGTAGAGAAGGGATACGTGAAGGGGCGTCCTAACCTTACGCTACAGGATGTCATAACATGGCTCAAGGAGAAATATGAGGTGGATGTTTGTAAAACCACTGTCTGTGCTTGGCTCCATGAGATGGGGTTTTCATATCAGCAACACACAAAAGGAGTGTACTTTGATGGTCATGAGAGGGATGATGTGGTTGCTAGTAGGAGGAGCTACCTCAACACTGCAGTCATATGAGAACCAAATGTGGGTGTACACTTCTCCATGTCCGGACCCTGCCATTCATCCAATTATTCGCGTCTATCATGACGAATCAACCTACTACTCCAATTCAGATCAGTCCTTTCATTGGACAGATGGGACAAAGCAAGTCCTTAGGACAGGCGATAATGGTGTCCCACTTCATTGAAGAAGTTGGAGGACTGCTGGAGTGTGATGGGGAGACGGCTGCACTTCTTATGGAGCACCAGACCGAGGGATACTTCACCAACGATCATCTCATCTCTCAGGTCTAATTATAACAAAAAATGGTGATAATTAATAATAATAATTAATTATAGTAATAGTAATAATAAAAATAATAGTATTAGTAATAATAAAATACATGTAATAGTAATAATAATAATACAATAACCGAAACCACCTTTTTGGTGAGACCACATTTTAGAAATAAACATGTTTGCACAGACTCACAAGGCGATTTCTGTTTTTGAGAAGAAGTACCCCCAGTGCCAAGGTCTCTTCATTTTCGATCACGCTCCATCTCATATGAAGAGACCTGATGATGCGTTGAATGCTGATCGAATGAATGTGAGAGATGGAGGGAACCAGTCATGTATGCGTGGCAAAGAGTGAAATGGCATCATCCAGCACATGGTCAATGATGATGATACGCAGAAGGGGATGAAGACAGTGTTAAAGGAGAGGGGCATTGACACTTCAAAGATGATTGCCGAGACCATGAGGGAACAGCTTCGTCAATTTCCGGCAAGTGACAGTACCTAATTGCTCAAGAAAATTGTTCTTTATGACTATTTACAATTGAATTTGAAACTAGTAGTATAATATAACTTTATAGTTCATTTCATTGACATTGCAGGACTTTCAGGGTAGCACTACAATATTGGAGGAAGCAGTTCGCAGTCGAGGGCATATCTGTCTTTACTTACCCAAGTTTCATTGCGAACTCAATCCTATTAAAGCATTGTGGTGCCACTCCAAGAAGCATACAAGGGCTCACTGTAATGGAACAATTACCAGACTACGGAGGATTGTTCCTGAATCATTATCAACATTATATTTGCATACTGAGTTTGAGAATTCACGCTAAGCTCTATCTGGTAAGAGTCCAGCTGATCTTTGTCTACACACAGCATTGGTCTGTGTTGATAGTTCATTTCTTTTGCTGTAAAATTCCCTCCAACAAATTATGCATGGTTTCTTTAAAATGTCATTATTGAAATATCTTTCATTTTTGAAGCTGCTGCAGCTCTTCAAGGAAGCAAGAGCCACTTGGATGCCATTGAATTAGGCTGTTCAGCAGCAGAGCAAAATGAGAGTATTAAATCAGTAGGCTATGGAGGAAGGTTAGCGCATCAGAAGGAGTAAAGAGTGCAGTATGAGTGGCTGCTACAATTAAAAAATGAAATTGTGTAAATAATAATGATTGTGTCAATGCTGGTGACTGTATTGTTGTTTATGAAGACCATATCCACAATTTTAGGTAGCTAAAGTGGTTGTGTTCGTGTGATTGAAATATGCTCTTTATTATAAACATGATTACTCCATAAATATTGCAAGAGTTACTTTAGAGCCTTAACAGCTTCAGGCAAATAGCATTTTTTAAGTGCGATGGCATGACATGTGGTGAGAGAGTGGACTTCTGTCATTAAATATCCATAAGAAATTGTATTTTAATAAAATGCAATTCAAAATATGAACAAAAGAATGAAAATGTAAAATCCTATCAATATAAGTGCTACTGTGTAATTTATTGTAGCTATTTATACTATATCCTTGGCTCTCTTTAAAAAAAATTGCTTTAAATTAAAAAAAAAATGTTATGGAGTAATCATGCTTATAATAAAGAGCATATTATATCAATCACACGAACACAACCACTTTAGCTACCTAAAATTGTGGATATGGTCTTCATAAACAACAATACAGTCACCAGCATTGACACAATCATTATTAATTACACAATTTCATTTTTTAATTGTAGCAGCCACTCGTACTGCACTCTTCACTCCTTCTTCTGATGCACTAACCTTCCTCCATAGCCTACTTTAAAACCAATTTTTAAAAAAAATTCTTTTGGATTCTTGTGAAATTCTTGTAACCTTCTTCTTAGCTGTTGCACTTTATGGTCTGTTGAAATTCAGAATTCACTTCTATATGTAAAAAAAAACTATTTACTGCTGTATGCTATATAGCTAAACCACGCCTGCCTGAATAGTTGGTTTGGATCAAAACAGTTTATTTTATTTGACTAGCAGTTTTTTTTCCCCCCGAAATAATTTCCCATATCTGTCACTTTATGTCCAGCCCAAATGAACTTGGAGAGACAACTCTGGACTACTCTGGACTCGATGTTTATGGATGGGTGAGTGGGACGGGTTTGTGGACTAGAATAGCTAATCGGTCCGGTCTACCAGGGAGACTCATGATGTGGGTGCTGTCGGGTGTTTGAAGAATGTCAAGAATGCCATTGGAGTAGCTAGGAGTGTCATGGAACAGACAGGAGAAACTCTACTGGTTGGTGATGATGGTCAGTGCATACTTATAACTAAACCTGTCTTTATCCTGGCAATATATGTACGTATATATATATATGATATATATATATAGTACTTATTACATGAGTCAGAGTGTGATATGGCGAAATGTTTCATGAGTTGGCGAGTGAAAATAAAGCCTGAGAGTGAAATATCTAGCCATATTTCTCTGACGAGTGTAATAAGTGGTTTATTCCACACTAGATATCTTCACTCTAACCCGATTGAGTGTAGGCTACACTGGAGGAAGGTAGCTGTAAAAACCAAGAAAATTGACTAGTTTGGCCGGTTGGGTAATGAGATTGCGCAATACAACGTGAAATGACAGCGTGAAATATCATGAGTTATTTCACGGGTCATGTACCTAAAGATATTGTGAAGATATCTGGGGTGGAATAAATATTTTTATACAACCAACCCATGGATTAAAAAATGTTATTCCCCTGTGTTATTCCTACTCCATCCCTGAGAATTATTTATAGAAGCACATGCAAAGACTTGTCTTGTGAACTTCACTGGATATCATCACTCAATCACCACCTTTGAAATGACCCTCACTGCATTAACTAGACATTTCCCCCCTCGATACAACAATATCTGTTCATTTTACTTGGTCTTTACTCTGTGCAAAAAGGTAATTATGGTATAAAATAGTTCAAACCCAGGCAAGCTCTCAGAATTATTGCTAGATAACCGCCCTCAGGATCGGGATGGTTCAGTGATAATTCCTTGAATTTGTGGTTAACTATTACATATATGAAGTTTTAGACCACACCTTTCAAATATTTGACGTAGTCTCTTCTTTTGAGTGTGTATGTTCAGTAGTCATATTCTAGCAACAATAATTGTTATAAGTATGCAATATCAGTCACATGACAATCAGAATAAGTTTCACTTCTTGTAATTTAGCTCTATTAGGTTACTCTATTCCTTTCAGTATTCCCAGGCTCTGCATGCTACTCTTTTTCTTTCAATATTCCCAGGCTCTGCATGCTACTCTTTTTCTTTCAATATTCCCAGGCTCTGCATGCTACTCTTTTTCTTTCAATATTCCCAGGCTCTGCATGCTACTCTTTTTCTTTCAGTATTCCCAGGCTCTGCATGCTACTCTTTTTCTTTCAGTATTCCCAGGCTCTGCATGCTACTCTTTTTCTTTCAATATTCCCAGGCTCTGCATGCTACTCTTTTTCTTTCAATATTCCCAGGCTCTGCATGCTACTCTTTTTCTTCAGTATTCCATGCTCTGCATGCTACTCTTTTTCTTTCAATATTCCCAGGCTCTGCATGCTACTCTTTTTCTTTCAATATTCCCAGGCTCTGCATGCTACTCTTTTTCTTTCAATATTCCCAGGCTCTGCATGCTACTCTTTTTCTTTCAGTATTCCCAGGCTCTGCATGCTACTCTTTTTCTTTCAATATTCCCAGGCTCAGTTCCACTGAGTGGTGGTGCTTTCTGAATTTGCAACAAAAAACAAACAAACAGATGTTGCTGCTTGTGTGCCCTGTGGTCTCAACAGAGTTGCTTCTTGAGTACTGGTAGCTATAGTTGCCCCTCTGGGGCTGGCTGGCCACCACAGTGGGCACACTGTAGCCCTCACTGCCAGCCAGATGGGCAACCAACTGTGGCTGGAAGAACCAGCCACTACCTAGAAATTGCATCTCCAGTATAGCAGTGACTGACCAGTACACCTTTGGCCCACGGTTGTGTAAATCCCATACTGACCTCCTCGTCGTGGTGTAACTTATACTTAGTTCTCTTTGCCAATGAATAAGATTGGTCCAAAATAGATGTCAATGACGGAGAATCAAGAGGCTTCGTGAAAAGATGAGTTGGCATGATGATCAATAAATGTGTCTGTGTTGTGTGTGTGTACGTGTTTGCGTTTGTCAATTGTACATTTATACACATGTAATTAGGGGGAAGAGGCAGAAGTGGGAGATGAAAAGACAATTATAGCAGGTGGTAATTGGCGAGCGAGCGTAGCGAGCGAGACACTTACAGGGGTAACACAATCGAAAATCGGGGATGTTTGTTTATTTATTTAGATATATGTTTGGACGTATGTATGTCATTTTGTACTTTGACCCTCCGTATTTTTGTGTTCGCTCGGCGTTCGACCCCGTCCCAAACTTTACTAAACAGAATCCTCTGGTTTAGCGACCATTACCCCTATCACCTTAGAAATTGAATTGTTTACCGCTTTGAATTGTTTTGCGGGTGCAGTTAAAACGCAAAAACTTATGGGAGCTCCATTTCTATTCGAGTTAGTGGCGGTGGTAAGTTAATACGCTATTTGTCACAGTTATATAAGCCCTACTCAACAGCATTTACTTGAAAATTCATTGTCCACTAGACGAACTACGAAGGTAAGTCTTGCGTAGGTATGTTCAGTTGTGTGAAAGTATTGTGCGTTACAACTACTATTAAGAATATCACAAAGAAATTTTTAAATAACGTGACTTGATTTTGTTGCTTCTTTTTTAATTCAAACAGTTTCGGGGAGCAGTTACTATGGAGTTGAAACCCCTTTACCGCATTAACTTAATTTAAAACCTCAACTTTATTTTAGTAGCTTGAGTGTTAGTTGTTAAAATCAATCATTTAACAATAGTGTGGTTTAAGGCTCGCTCGCCATTTGTGCTCAAGCACACCACTAGTTAGGTAAATATTGTGGTACTGTATAATTGACATGATCAGGATTTCAGCTAGGGGAGGAGGGGGAGGTTAGTGGTGTGGGGCTCCACTCTGTATAATAATGTGCAATTTCCTGATGGATTAGATTTTTATGACTTCAACTTGCGTCAAATTTATATGCAACTAATGTTTGCTGTCACTGCTACCTGCCAAACCTGGAGCTTTGCACATACCTGGCTTTGGTCATGAAGTTCGTAGTCTTCACCATTTTTTTTTGTTTATCATTGCATCTATTAATTGCATTATATTCATGATGATTCCTATCGTATCACTGTTTGTGCTAAGTGGTACCTTTTGGGCAAATATCTCTTGTACACTGATCCAGTGGTCATGCTTCTTTTCTTTTGTCTTTTTTTCTCTTCATCCCCCCCCCCCCCCCTCCCCCTTTCTCTCACTCTTTCTCTCTCTCTGCTGGGGACTGGCCCACAATAATTCATCCAACAAATTCTCATTATGTATGAGAATTTTTTGGAATTAGTATTTGTGATAAAAAATACCTGACATTCATTTAAAAAAAAAAAAATTCTATTTTTTTTATGCTGCCAAGCAATTTGCTTCCCACTACCTCTCTCTCTCTCTCTCTCTCTCTTCATAACAGCTTAATTTAGCAATAGTTTATTTGACCATTAAATAATTATAACATAATTGTTACAGACTAAGAAGAAATCAATTTTGGCAGATGAAGGTGAATGAACAATCAGTTCTGCTAGTGACAAAAGTATTGACGGCATTTGGGTAGTTCTTAAGACTTTATTTGGTAAATCTTTGAAGGTTTTGGCAAAACCATCTCACTGCTCCCTTTCTGCGTGTTAGTTTCTTCCTGAGACTGTGGAGGAGAGTATTTGATAATAGGATATGATCTGTCTATTCATTGCCACTAAATCTAGCAGTACTGATCTGCATTCCATGCAGCTAACAAAAAATTTTTTTTGTCAGTTCACAAAAATTGCTATCTAATGAATGCATTCCATTTCTTTTCTTGTCTTATCTTGTAGTTTACAAGTAACTTACCTCCATGGCTGGTGGGAGTTGAAGAAAGACATCACATTGAACATATACTAGATAGAGGTGGTGACTTGGATCTGTTTCTTGAGAGGTGCTCATTCCTGCACTGACTGTAGAACTGACTGAGTCTGCATTTGATGCTCAGTTTTTGAGCTTATCAACAGACACTTATAGACCACAACAGGAACTAGAATAAACCACGTACTACATAGCCAATATGAAGAAGCCAACAAACAACAAGGAAAGAAGGAGGGGCTCAGATGTTGTAGATTTCTCACACTTAGACAGGACTGGGTTGCCAGAACTATATATGGGCATTGTTTGTTGTAGAGGCAACTAAGTATGTACACTTACCCACTCAGGCAGGGAAGGAGGCAAATATAAGCTTACAAACCTGCTAGAAATAAATAAATGAAAAGGCTTTCTTAGTGACATTCCTGCAGACTGATGAGAAAACAATTTGATGAAACCAGCCGAAGATGTTCCCATTTGACCGGTTGAATAGGCAATTGTTGTTACCCAATGAAACCACTGGTATAAGGAAGACACTGACTTATACAAGTGCATGTGGCTTTGGTGCTTCATTAAAATAGCAGATAGTCTTTAGGTGGAACCCTCAGCGCTACTATACACTAGCTAGCTATTACAATATATTCTCAGACCAAAAGAATAATTTATTGGCTATTCTAATTAGGTTACTTTATGATATATTCGCAATTTTTTCTATTTATAAGATATTGAAAAATTCTCGTTATGGTGCAGTTCATTTTTTTTTGGTTTACCCGTGTGTAAAATTTTTGTGTCGTTCTCATTATTAGATTCCAAGAAAAACTCATACAAAATTTGGAACTTTAATTCCACTCGCAATTCTTAAGAAATAGCCCCACCCCCATATCTCGTACTACGAGTACACGAGCAATTTTTTTTTCAATTAGTTTGTATTAGTTCTAAAAAGAGCCCGCCTATATCAAGAGTAAACAAACATCAATAGAACAATAACAAGAGAGTCAGAAGAGAGAGCAGTTTATTGGAGATAGCCAGAGGTGAAGGTATTAGATCTGCGCAGCTTGGGAAGTCTTCGCTCCGCAGAAATCGAGCCTGGTATATCCATCCGCTTGAGTTCAGGTACGCAGAGTCCGGAGAACGGCTACAGGAGGAGAGGCAGCCTGGTACACCTTGCTGCGTGAGCTCAGACGACGTATGGAGAGTTGCTGTAAACGGATATGAGACAACAAGAAGCTAAACTAAAACACCACAACTTCGCAAAGTATACTTCTGCTACTACTGCGCGATTGTTTCTGCTCGCGTATTATCGAATGGTGGGGTATTGGCGGGGAATAAATTAATGTCCGGATCTACAGGCGGTGCACGTTGCTATGTGCGGCCACCCTTAACTCAGCAGGCAACTAACTCTGAAATGCTGGATTTCTAAATTAATATGCTGGTAGTTGTTTGGACCCCCCCCCCCTGCTGTCCATTCCAACTCTAGCCTTGACCAAGCATCAAAGCTCACATACCTTCGAGAAGCCATCAAGGACACCAAGGTGATTCCTCTCCTCCATAGAGCCACTGCCTCTGCCTCACAGTATGAAGACCTGCTGGTGGTGGCAAGAGCTCTACTTGACTCTGGAGCAGGACTTTCCCTCATCTCTCAGAGAGTGGTTCAACAGTTGGAATTACCCAAAACTTCACACCCCATTACCATCTCAGGAGTAATGGGAACAAAGGCAGGTTCGGTATCTCACATGGTGAATGTAGTATTAGCCCCTATGAAGACTAGGCTTAGCATGGAAGCCATTGTAGTGCCTAAAGTAACGTGTGAATTACCATTGACTGGTGCTAATCACCTCAAACCTGGAAAAATAGATGTACTGTTAGGTGTAATGTTTACCAAGATTTGCTTCTTTCTAGCACCAAGAAAGGTTCATCGGATGAGCCTGTTGCCGTAGAAACCATTTTTGGCTGGGCAGTCATGGGCCGATACAATCCCAATCACACTTCACCGTCAGCTCCAATCCTCAACTTAGCCCCATCTTCTAGTCCTGACTCCATGTTGCAGCGATTCTGGGAGATGGAAGAGGTGCCAGGTCAAGCTACTTGTCTCTCTCATGAGGAGGCGTTAGTAGTGAAGCAATTTGATGAGACACATGTGCACTCTGCCGGTCGTTACAAGGTCACCCTACCCAGAAGGTCCAATGCCCCTCTACTTGGAAACTCGCGTGTTCATGCCATCCAGCGTTTCTACTCTAATGAGCGCTCCATTTCTAGAAGAGGTCAATGGGAGGCATTTCAGAGTGTGATTCAAGAATACCTGGACATGAGCCATGCTGAGCCTGTGCCGACTACTTCACCTCCACTCCCAGCTGGCTCCACATACTATCTACCTATGCACAGCGTGGTCAAGGAGACAAGCTCTACCACCAAGTTGAGGGTCGTCTTCGATGCGAGCGCAAAGACTACCTCTGGTGCCTCTCTTAATGACTGTCTCATGGTAGGCCCCACATTGTTCCCAAATATCACTGACATTTTGTTGAGGTTTAGTATTTATCTTCAGATGTAAGCAAAATGTATCGTGCTGTAGAGTTGTGTGATCAAGATACAGATCTTCATAGATTTGTGTGGAGGTCTGACAAAACATCTGAAGTCACTGATTATAGAATGACAAGGGTAACTTTTGGAGTTGCATCTTCCCCGTTTGTTGCGGTTAAGGCCCTACAGCAAACTGCTCATGATTTTGGTGACTTGTTTCCACTGGCTAAGCCTCCTGTATTTTCCTCCTTTTACGTAGATGATTGCCTTGCAGGAGCAGATTCTATCCAGGAAGCTCTTGATCTCTACACCAGTTGCGACAACTATTACTCAAAGGAGGCTTTGATCTGAGGAAGTGGAGAAGCAATTCTCAGGAAGTTCTCAACTCTATAGAACCGTCACTACATGAACCATCTCTCACTAAGGTATTGTCCGACAATCACTCATCTCAGTATCCTAAAGCCCTTGGTATGATCTGGAATTCCCACACAGACTGTTTGCATGTATCCATAGGAAGCACTAGCTCTTCCTCCTGTACTAAGAGAGGTGTCATTAGCTAGTGACATAGCCAGAACATTTGATGTGCTAGGTTGGATGGCCCCAGCTTTAATTCCCATGAAGGTGTTGTTTCAGAAACTTTGGGAGCTCAAACTGGGCTGGGATGAGGAGGTCCCTGCTGAGCTATCTGAACAGCATCAGCTCTGGAAAAATCAGCTGCCCTTGCTTCAAGACAAAGCCTTTCAACATTGCTACTTTAGGTCGGACTCAGGCAAACGCTCAGTGGAGCTTCATGGGTTCTCTGACGCCTGGGAGATTGCTTATTCAGCAGTGGTCTATTTAAGAGCTACATACATGGAAGGACCGCCCACAGTGGTCTTGGTAGCAGCTAAGACTAAGGTTGCCCCCTTGAAAAGACTAACTATTCCCAAATTAGAACTCTGTGGTGCCCACATGGTTCCAAGCATTGCTAGGGAGAAGTGTGAGAATGTTAGAGATCCGATTACCCATAAATGTCTTAAATCGCCTGGGGCTACCATCCACGTTCACTATTGTTTTATACTGGTTGGATGGTAGCCCCAGGCGATTTAAGACATTTGTGGGTAATCGGATCTCTAACATTCTCACACTTCTCCCTAGCAATGCTTGGAACCATGTCCCAACCCTCACAAATCCTGCAGATTGTGCTTCTAGAGGTCTTTTCCTGAAGAACTCCTCAGCTTTGACTTGTGGTGGAATGGTCCACCTTGGCTTTCAGCAGATCCTATTCAGCAACCCCCTCAACCTATGTCCTCCCCTCCACTCGGCACATCGGAACTAAAGGTCAATGTGTGTGCAGCTGCTCCAATCTCTGATGAGTAGTTTGAGAAAAACTTCAGCAGTTACTTCAAGCTTCTGCGAGTCAATGCCTGGATCCATTGATTCATTTCAAATGCCAGGACTGGTAAAAACAAGAAACCAAAGAATCTCTCCACATCATTGTCTGTATCTGAAATAAAATCATCAGAAACTCATTATCTCAAAATCGTCATTTTCACAATGAAATTTGTTGTCTTTCTCAAGGTCATCCTTTGAAATCTCATTCACGTGTAATTTCACTGAACCCATTCATTGGGAAAGATGGTTTGCTCAGGATCTCTATCATTATCACGAAAGCACCCCTCATCCTTGATAGCAAGGATGTTCTAATCCATCTTCTAGTCTGTTCTTTGTATGTTTCCCTCTGCCACTGTGGCCCCTCTCTTCTTCTCAGTTCTGCAGGTACAACAGCCCATATCCTTGGAGCTAGAAGACTGGTCTGAGACATCTGCAGACGATGTGTCATTTGTCGGCGAACTACAGCTAAAGCAGAACAGCAGCAAATGGGTCAACTTCCTGCACCGCGTGTGACTCCAAGCCCTCCCTTCTCCAATGGAATGGACTTTGCGGGACCATTTCTTCTCAAGCGTGGTTACACCCGAAAACCTGTGATAATAAAGGCCTACATTTGCATCTCTATTTGTTTTAGTACCAATGCAACTCACATCGAGTTGGTGTCAGATCTAACCTCCGAGGTATTCTTGGCTGCACTAAAAAGGTTTATAGCAAGATGAGGCCGACCTGACGAATTGTTCAGTGACAATGGCTCTAACTTCAAAGGAGCTCACAACACTTTGCAAGACCTCTACAGATTCCTTGCATCTGATGCATCCCAGAAGTCTACTCGAAACTACCTCCTGGAGAATCGCATCAATTGGACTTTCTCTCCCGAGCATGCTCCTCACTTTGGTGGGCTGTGGGAGGCAGCAGAAAGTCGGCAAAACTTCATCTCAAAAAAGTGATTGGTCAGCAAACCTTAAATTTTGAAGAATTTTCTACTCTCCTTTGCCAGGTGGAAAGCTGTCTGAACAGTCGACCATTGGTTCCACTCTCAAGTCACCCAGAAGATGGAATTGCAGCTTTAACTCCACGTCACTTCTTGATCGGTCGTCCACTCAACTCTCTTCCTGAAACTGATTTAACAGATGTCAAGTCTCCCCTCAAACGATGGTCATTGGTTCAGAACATCACTCAGCATTGGTGGAGGCGGTGGTCAATGGATATCTCCAACAGCTTCTGCGCTTTTCCAAGTGGACAACTCCTAAGTGTAATGTAACTGTTGGAGACCTCGTCATCATACGAGAGGAATCAGCATTTACCACACACTGGCCGCTAGGAAGGATTATTTCTGTTTTTCCGGGAAAAGATGGAAAAGTTCATGTTGTGCAAGTTCGAACAGCAACTTCGACGTTCAAGAGACCAACAGTGAAGATTGCTCCGATACTTCCTGCAGAAAACTGAAAGGACAAAACTGAAAGGACCAGTTGTCCTTTGGTGGGGCGGGCATTTTGCCCCCCCCCCCCCCCCCCCCCCCCCGCCCCCGCCAAACAAACTGTGAAACTTTTGTGACACCATACGCCACACTCCTTGCACCTATGCACCCAGCATACATCTTTCTTCATGCAATTATCGTCTCTCTCTCACTCCCCCCCCCCCCCAGACCATATGCTCACCTTCATGGCACTGTCTGATTGGTCGACATGAACTCCTCCCCTCACATTTACCTTGCTTATAATATATGTTTCACTCCACACACTTTAGTTAGGTTCAGTTTTTTTCTTCATTTCTGTGTACACTGTCAACCTCAGTCTGTTGTGTAATCATTATTTTTTGTGCTTGAATCCTGTAAGTCCCCGTTCTTTATTTCTTTTTGTGAAAGACATCTTGTCATCAGCTATTTCTTTTTTGTCCTTGTAGTCCCCTTGATGTGTGTTTCTTAATTATAATCTTTATGTCATAGTGAAGAACTTTATTATTTGGTAGTTAATTTCCGAGGGTGCGACTAACAGTCAGAGTTATGCCTGACTGATACAAGGAACTATCACTCGCCCACATAGCGCAGGTGGAACAAGAATCTTTGACGTGGTAATCCGTCACCCCCAAACAGTAGTTATTAATAAGGATTACTGTTATTGTCTGGATGTAGTTATAATCTTTCCCTATTGACTTCACTGAAGCCAATCATATAGTGATAAAAAAATATCAGTGATGAAAAGTTGAAGGTTCTACAGAAAGAGTAGTGTGGAGACTGTTTGAATCTTGAGATGCTGATAACTTCAAACTCTCTGCAAAATATTTCGTGTGTGTGTATGTGCTAACTGCTAGAGGTAGTATAACTACTATTAATTTTTTGTTTAGTATTTGAATGTGCACATGCCTTTGAGTTTTGCGTCTTGTGTGCATATGCATTTGATTCTTTAGTGTGTATGTGTTTGTCGATGTGTGTGCATGTGTGAGGTAAGAAAGAGTGGATTGGTCAGTACAGTTTAATTAGTGAGGCACACATTCCTACGTGGTCTGATATAACATTATCTCAGAGATTCTGTGGCAGACACGTATACCACAATACCCAGACTCTCTCTCTCTCAATCATTGACCCAAGTGAGTACAGTCATGTAAATAATATAAAGTACAGCAGTCTCACCTAATTACCATCTGCTATCACATGGTTGGTCTCTCCATCCCATTAGGGTCTGTAGTTCAGATGACCAAAGTTTGTATTCTAGTGAAAAAGCAGGTTTATATGCATATTATTATGTGGTATAAGTGGCAGAAAAATTAGTAGGATAAGGGACAAGAAAAGACATGAATGTGAGCCGGGAGAGAACAACGGTCAATACCACTAGTCGAAGATGGACAACATATCAAGTCCAGCAATGGGGGGAGGGGGGGGGTGGGGGGGGGGGGGGGGGGGGACTAACCCCACTACTTATTTTAAACCATGACTGCAACAGCACTAGTAGCCATTCCACAATCAGTTCTATCAGTCAAGATAATGAAAAGAAGTTGCACAGTGGAATAAACAGTTCTTAAAGCAATATCATGGTAACTACAGACGAGAGTCACTTACAGAATTATAGTTTCATTGACTTAGTAAGCTGGTTCAACAAGAAACAGCTGGTCAATAGAACACCTTCATCTGTTTATTTTTTACTAATTTTTTTTTTGTATTGGGTGGCAATTAATTTTGATAATCCAGCTCTTTTTCGGAGCTAGCAATTTAATTTAGCTGCCGTCTGTTTGATTAAATAGTCATAACATAATTGTTGCATACTATAATGAAGATAAATTAATAATTAGTTTTTTTGCCAATGAGAAATCATAGAAGGCATTCGGGTAGTTGTCAAGACTTGATTTGAACACTTGAGTAGTTCTTAAAACTTGAATTTGTCACCTTTTTAAGACTTTGGTAGTTCTTAAGACTTGCTGATGACTTGGGCAAAACCATCTCACCTTTCTGCAAGTTAGTTTCTTCCTGTGGCTGTGGAGGGCAAATATATCAGCACTCAATCAAGTGCAACACTGCAAACATCCAACATTACATTCACATATTATCTAGCAGTACTTCCTGCTTACTTATTCCAGCTGAACACAATAAAATCAAGTATTCATAGTCTAGATTCGATTATATAATTTCAAACCTATTTTTGTCGGTTCAATCCAATGAATACATTTGTTTTTTTTCTTATCCAGTCTTATGTATTATATTTTCATCAAAGAAATCATCATGCTCCGACTCTGCCATTATTTTATTACTTTTCTTTCCGTTGCTAAATAGTGTGGTGAGGATGCGAGATAGATCAGTGACCAATCAGATCATTATTTCAGTTTTCCACTGCTGTGGTATTAATATTATTTATATATATATGTACGTATATACAAATATATATATTATATATAATACTTATAGCACGAGTCAGAGTACAATATGGGAAAATATTTTACGAGCACGCAAAATATTTTCACGAGCCAAAGGCGAGTGAAAATGTGGCGTGAGAGTAAAATATCATTCCCATATTGTACGACGAGTGTGATAAGTGATTTATTGCTTCTTTGAAATTTTTCTCAACCGGTTACAATACAATTTTCATTGATTTTACTCGCTACGCGCGCGCTACAAGGAGCGTACAATATAAACCGTACAATATGGGAGAATACAGAACGCTCGCGTGATGCGGAAATATTCAAGTAAAAATATCAAAGCTGCAATAAATAGTACTTATTACACGAGTCAAAGTGTGATATGGCGAAATATTTCACTGAGCCAGAGGTGTGAAAATAAAGCCTGAGAGTGAAATATCTAGCCTTATTACTCTGATGAGTGTAATAAGTGGTTTATTTAATGCTAGATATCTTCACTGAAGTTTGTTGGTAACTCTTTGCATAAAATAGGCCATAAAACTCTCTAGGGGCAACCTTCCTCCCCCCCCCCCCCCCCCCCCCCCCCCCCCCCAACCCAACACCCCAACTCCACCACCCACCACCCCCCACAAACCCCCCCCCCCCGGCTGATATTTTAGAAAACTGATAAGCCAGGCCGGTTGCTATAACTACTATATTATAGGGTAATGAGCTCACGCAATACAGCCATGAGATAACACTATGTGATAACGTGAGAACTCACAGGTCACCTACCTAGAGATAACATTGTGAAGATATCTAGCGTGGTATATACCACACCCAAGTCATTTTTCAATAAAAAAAACAACTTGGGTGTGGTGTTATTTTGAAACACCACACCAGTGCAGACTGAAATAATGTTCTGATTGGTCGCGGTGACCTATCTTCGCACTTTATTCGCTAGGCAATGTTGCAGCAAATTCCTGGGCAACGCTAATTAGCAAAGAAAAGACAAATAATGGTTGAATCAGAGTGGGATGAAAGCTTGCTATTATACCTCCATATTATATTACACATAATAGTGTGTATTGTATAACATGTATATGTATTCAACCAAGTGTATGTGTGTGTAGCAGCTACCAATTTTGCCTCTCTAATGGATAGAGTCATTGACTACTAGGTGAGAAAAATAATGTAACAGCAATTGTAATAGTGTTCAATGTCCTTCCCCCTCCCCTCCCCCCAGAGATATTCATGAGAAATGGTTGGAAAACCATTGTCAACCTCATATGGGTGGTGTGGCCATTTTTACTTCGTCCAGATGGTGACCCCTGACCCTACCACACAGTGTGGACCCTATGCTCCAGCGTCTGAAGAAGATACTCTAAGCAGCATGTTAGCAGTTGCCTTTCTTTCTGTTAGTGAAATCCGTTACGGGTTAGAGAGTGGGCATCTATTGACTCTGCAGGACCATCTCTGTGAACAGATCCTTCATAAATGAAAACAACCACGACACCATTGGTAAGTGATGGAGATATTAATAAGTAAATATATATAGGGGTGAGAGAGAAGATTGATACATAGCCAATGGCATATCCTTGTTCTTGTGTTGACTGTAGGTATGGTTGTCATAGATGGCCAGGGCAAGATAGGGTGTGGCACTACCACCAATGGAATTACCCACAAGATTAGCTGGGTGAGTAACTTTTGGAAGTAGCTACTATACTCGCAAAGTTTAGGATCTACCATTAATACAGGCTAGGGCTAGGGCTAGGGCTAGGGCCAGACGAGTTGGAGACTGTCCCATAACTGGAGCTGGCTGCTACGTGGAGAAGGGAGTGGGAGGGGCTGCTGTCACGGGTGATGGGAGACGTGATGATGAGGTTCTTGCCAACGTATGTCACTCTGTGTTCACATGTGACAATTGTAGTGGCATGCAGATATTGTGTAGGGAAGCAAATTAGAAAGACAATATCTTTTAATTGTGTTTTTTAGTCTAGCTTCTCAGGGATCTGTTATAGTCATCATTATTAATTTATTTGTGATGTAGGTACCAGGTGGTACAGAGCATGGCTGCTGGGATGTCTCCCACAGCTGCAGCTCAAGCCGTCTGGACAAGATCTCCACGTATTACCCTACCTTCAAAGGAGCACTCATAGCAGTGGCTGCCTCAGGAGTGTACGGAGCTGCCTCAGGAGTGTACGGAGCTGCCTCAGGAGTGTACGGAGCTGCCTACAAGAACTTGGATAGCTTCCCGTACACGGTGTACAACCCGGACTTGGGAAAATCCACTGTATTTAATGCCTGAATGCATCCCTTCCTTTGCCTTTATGTGATGTTTAAATCATAACTTAACAAAGTGTTAACAGAATGTTGTGATATTAACTGGATTGCTGGTTTTGTTTTGATTTATTGCTGAGGTTCTGGTTCTTTCTGTTTGTCTAACAAAGCTGATTTGTGACCTATCTTGTCCAACTCAGTGACCAAGTCCCCACTCTGGTGCATCTGCAGCATGATGTCTGCACCTCCCACCAGCTCTCCATTAAAGTACACCTGAGGGAATGTGGGCCAGTTCCTGTACACAGCAGTATAATAGTAGCATGCTAGTAATTATACCCTCCCTGTTTGCACTATTGGACTCACGAATATTTCTTCATCCCTTCCTTGAAGTCCACATCTTGCAATACATCGTAGTGATCATATTTCTCTACGCCTGGGAAACACGTGCAATTCCATGCCAATGATGACAAGTTAGAGTCATATTTGACTTACCATGCATGTGGAGAATTTGGACTACCAGTCGACTGAACCCACACTTAATACACGCACACACAATACAAAGAGCAGTACTCAATAAATCACTTATATTTTGTTTCAGTGTTTAAGATCAAAATGACTTTTCCACTGTCTGTACTATCAGAATTAGGTAAGGATCACTACATTACAACATTCTTTTTCTCTTACCATAGGCGATGATGGTTCTCCTTTCATAAACACTACCAAAGGTTTGTCTTCCACTAGCTGTATAAAGGCAACATACATACAAAGTCCACAACACTGAGCATCGCTTCACGTACCCCACCGAAGTATTCGCTGCTGTAAGATTCTCCTGCTCCATCTGAAAATAATCTTGCCCGGGTCAAGGCTGGCGCGGCCGCTGCACGAGCATGCCTACAAGCTATAGCACACTGCTTGGCTAAAGCAGTAGTAGCCAGAATGCTGAACCTGTAGGCCATTTCTTCAGTAGCAAGTAGCTATACTATAAAGAGGCGTGGCTACATGTTCCAGTCTCTGGCCAGACCCTTTACCAAACCACTACGCAGGGAAAGCTTGCGGTTGAGTAAAGTGTAAGATATACAGTAAGGAATAAAATGGTATATTAGATTAACCCTAGAACTCAAATAGAATACAATAACAATATACAATAATAATTTCAAACACCACTAATTGGCACACTTCAACTAGTTCAGAAAGTTTGAGCATTTCTGCACACTCCACATCCTAGGGCAAACTCCTCGCCAGTTGGGGGGTGTTTCACGTGCAGGGGGCACTCAGTCCCTTCTAGTGGTTTAGCACAAGGACCTACAGGACACTGGGGGAGGTCGGATTTTGGAATGGAAGTCAATCGCTGGAAGTCATCATGGCATGGATTGCAAAAATGAGTTGTTCCAAAGCAGAAGTAAACGGCCACAGAACAGCAGTAGCGACACTTGTACTCCAAGAAGTCCACACCATGTTTAGGACAGTCCTGCAAGATAAAATTATAGTCGTAATAAAGCGTAACATAATAACTTCTTGTCTGTATCTCTCACCTGTATAGGTCCGCCCACATGTGAGCATTGAGGACACACTAGTTCAGAAGGATCGTATTCATCTGAAGCAGAAATTTGCTCTGCACAATTTGCATCTCCACCATAATAGGACTGTAAAAATAAAACATAATAGTCACTGTCTACCAATTACACATGACTGCAATTTGTAAAATACCTTGGAGCACTTGAAGCAGACATAGTAGGCATACTTCCACATGGCATACTCCAGGGGCTTGTTGTAGAACTTAGAAGAAGATTGAGTGATGGCGTCACACTTCATCTGGCTCTCATACTCCAGCCGCATCAGGCACTTCTTCTTGACGTCGTCATAGAGATCTGTGATGGGTCCCAGCACATCTCCCAGCTTGGGGTGACCAATTCTGGTATTCTAGGAGAAGGAAAAAACAAACAAACAACAACAAACATTAAAATATAACAACATAAATATTAGCCAAGACTTACAACGCAAATGGAGCAAAACATAAACCTAAATGTAATCCTAGGACCAGACCACTTCTTGGTGAGAGTGCTGCGGCAGCACTGGTAATGGAAGACATGACCACACTCCAACTACAACATAACAAATAGATTAAAGGGGCCTCAGAATTACATGCTACTCTTACAACAAACCAAATTAGCTTTATGATAACATAACAGTATCATACTAGTCTCACTAGCTCACCTGGATGCAAGGAGCACAGGACAGACCGTCGGTGTAACAGATCATGCACATGTCATCAGCATCCTGCCTCAGCTTGCTGTCACCTGCGCATCCCTGGTGCAGGCATGGCAAGCACTCGTCCTCACCTCTGACCCCATTGCAAGGATGACCACAGGGGAGGGTCTTATCGCAGACATCATCAGACCTGTGGATGCACTCAGGATCGGAGCAGATGTAGCCGATAGGTTGGAGAGACGTCCCTGACGTGGTGCCACAGAAACGACACGCTCCTTTACCTCCTCCTGAACATGAGCACTATACTAACTGATATTGTCTTCTATGAATAGTTATTTCTTACCACTTCCGCTTTCTTTGAACTCAATCATGCCTTTGAGAGTACGACAGTCTGCCAGTGCCATGGTCCAGTAGAGTTTGATGCGACCACACCCCTCATGCAGCTCCACCTTCACAGCTTCCTCCTCCTCTTTAAATATCTTTGAACAAACACAAAAAGTGTCACCAATGTAAACTGGGCCATACCAACGTAAGTGAAACTAATGTCAAGGTAAAGTCTTTTTTTTTTCTCCCCTTTTCCTTCAGTCATTCAGTTTCCTTGACTCTGAATTATGATGACTGCACTACTGGAAATGTTCTGCCCTTTATATGAACTGTGCAGCACATTCAGCAAATTAACAGACTAATTTACAGCTAGTCACCCCATTGTAGATTTCATTAGCACGTCACATCTACAAATAAATTGTTTGTCGATTAGCAGTTTAAGCAAGATTGGATCGTGAGACACACCAGACTGTGTAGACAAGTAAAAATTCAGTCTTGCTGCTCACGACTATTTACTACAGTAGAGCACCGAGTCTTGGTGGAAGAATAGAAAGAGATTTTGGGAAATTCTGCAAGGATAATTACGAATGTTTTGGAAGTAGCTCTTCCAGCTGTCCTGAAAGCAAAACGGTGACGAGGGTAAAAGGAGAGAGTGTTGCAAAGGTATTTAAGAAAATTGTGGCCCATTATTCTCTCCACAATTCAAGCACTAGATGCTTCAAGATTGCTAGACAAATCACCAATCACAGTACTTCACTTGCCTACTTGTACAGAAATAGTGCACAGTAATAATGGTATCTCCTGCAATAACCAAACCCTTCCAAGCTATTGAAAAAGTTTCAAAGAACTAAAAAGCAGTGTCCTAAACTTTTTTTTTTTTTTTTTGAAAAGCAAGTGCTGGAAAGATTGGAATGGTCAATTGATGGTCACATAACTGCAGCACAAATCAGAAGCAATTTAACAATGTTCAACTTATTACAAACATCACTGTTGGGGCAACTAATGGTTGGGCTCATCTAGCTCCAATTGGCATTCTAATATTGAATGACAGGCAAAAGCATTGGGTATGAATCTTTCTCTTCAAAATGATGTTGTAATGTAAATGTTTATGTTAGTCTATACACAACAGGCGATAACATCAAAACACTAATATGTGGCCTTTTGAGAACATCGAATTCTATTACTCTCAATTGATCCAATCACAAATTGGTGGATCCGACTGTGTAGTGTGTGTGTGTGCAATGACCTCAGCAACTGAGCTTTGCAAAAAATGCTACTGTTTCATCAGTCATGAAAGTGAAGGTCGATAGTGTGTGATCTTCTGCGCTGTGTGTGGAATATGGTACTATAAATTGTGTGAACCCATTACAGTACAGCACTGGTGCTGAAAAAGAAAGAGGCATTTGTATGTCAAAAGTGTAGCAAATAATCACAGTGGAATATACTTGGACCAAACATTTCTTTAACAGTTTAATAATTATTAACAATAAATCATTGGAAAATGTGTGGAGTTTAAATAAAAAAAAAAAAAAAAAAAAAAAATAAAAAAAAAAAAAAAAAGCTGGTCATTTATAAAAAAAACTTATAGGAGGGGGTGTCAAAAATGAAGTTGAGGGGTTACCTTTACTGATTTATTGGTCTACAATAATGGAGCACTAATTTATACATAGTGCAGTACACAACCGACTGCAATCTATACTCACCCAACCTACATACTTACAGAATGTGCAGCACAATCTATAGATTGTGCAAAAATGTGCAAATTCACACACAAGGGAAGAACAAATACAGTGTACTGGTGCTCACTCACCTGTCTCTGGTGGTCTTTATTCTTCTTGCTGTAATGGAGGACTCGATCACATTCCCCGCACAGGTTGCCGCAGACATTGCACAGGATCAGAGCCTCTGTCTCTCCATCATCGTGGTTGTCACACAGAGGCTGGTAAAGATATACACACTTTCATTCTCACAAGCACTCCAACTGAAGGCCACACATACCTTAGACTTGGGCTTCCCATCCTGACCCAGCCACTGGCCAGAGGACAGGGCCTCAGCGTGCTCCTTGTCTATCACACACAAGGCGGCCAAGCAGATCCACAACTGGATACATGGAAGGAAAAAAAAAAAGAAAAAAAAAGGGGGGGGGGAAAGTAAGCTTAGTCAGTTATATTATACTAATGTAGGAAAATGAGGAGTGGAGGGAATACTAATAAAAGAATATACAACATCTTAACAATTTCAGGCCTGATGCTTCCAGAGCACAATACCCGATATGACAATTCAGACAAACATTAATATGAGGTAAGAAAAAATTAGCAGTGCTAAAGATAAAGTCTACTTCTGAGGACAAGATAATTGATCGTAAAGGATCCATTCATGTTTACCGTCTGTGAGTACATGCCGGGCACTGGCATACGAGCCTCCTCGTTGATCTTGGTGAGATGAAGGACTGCCTGTCCCACTGCAGACTTGGAATATCCCTCCCACTGCGGCCCAAGGGAGCCTTCAATCATGTCTTTCACTAGTTTCACAACCTCTGCAGCCACAGGCTTAGGCACGCCTCCCTTTAGATACCAGCGCTGGGACTTGATGCCAGCTTCCCCGGGCACAGGTTTGAGGTTAACGAGGTTTTCGATGCTCAGGGAAGTCAAGTTGTTGACACCTGTCAGAGTTGTAAGGATGTTGGAGGATCGTCCTTTGGCCTTCACCTGGACTGACAGTGCCTTGGAGATGACGGCCAGGAAGCAGTCCAGCAGACCGAGCTGGTTGATGGTGCCGGTTTTGATGACAGCTTCTGCAATGGCACTATACCCCAGAGGAGGGAGGAACCGCACGTGCACCATCGGAGCAAAGGCCTTGGGACCAACCACTGGCAGGATCTTTCTGAACAGAGAGCAGACCTACACACAACAAAGAAGTGAATAATTAAACAATAATAATGGCACAATATAAAGTGCTCCACACTTTGCTACTGTTGGACTTGGGGAAGTGATTTCTATGCACTGTTACCATGAATATGAGGGGGGGAAAGGCTATCAATTTTTTTCTTATTTATTTACTGACCTGCAGCTGTATTTTATGACTGCCCACGTGCAGAAGAGTGGACAGGTCATCCATAAGCTTGCCTTGCTCGGCAAGAAAAGAGCATCCCACCTCTGACTGGCTCAGGCCTAGAAGCATGGACAGCAGCTCATAGCAGTAGTTGTCTGAATCCTGCTCTTCTGAAGGCACTGTTGTAGCTGTATTGGTGGTGGAAGGCTCAGAGGAAAGCTGCTTGGAGGGTTTGGAAGGTTGAGGAGGCTTGCTGCAGTTGACCTCCCAATCATCCTTCATACGTGACATCTCCGTGTGGACAGACTGGATGATGTGGTCACACACCTGCACAATAGGAAAACAAAAGGAGAGGATATAATATATATGTATACTCGAAGTTCAAAATTATCATGATTATTACATCAGAACAATTCTAGAATGACCTTGCAACAATTATATATAACAAAAGTTAAGAGATGCAGAAGTGGAGCTTAACTTAGTTGGTTTCCACACACACTAAAAAAAAATAAAAATAAAAATTAAAAAATAAAATAAATTAAAAAATTAAAAAAAAATTAAAATTAAAAACTGAAGTGGAGAAAACAACGACAAAAAAGCAACTCATACAATATGGAACGATTGCTTCAAAATAAAGGCCTTGGGATACACATCTCTATAATCAGAATCTATGAGTAGTAAATATCCTAACCTGTTTCTGCAGGCCTGAGAGGTTTCCTTTGGTGAAGAGGATGCCCACCATGCGGTCTCGTACACCACCTTCTTTACCAGCCTCCTTGTCACCAGCCTCAGCTGGAGCAGCTGCATCTGTCTCGTCAATGCTCACTTCAGGTTTAGCGCACAAAAGACCACCAAACACCTGGGAAAACAAACAAATGCAAAGGGAATAAATAGTTTCCCATTCAAGTGGCCCCTGACTTTAGCCCTGCACTGCACACCAAAGTGCTGGTAGTACCACACAATACAGAAGTTTTTTCGTTTTTTTTTACTTTGTAGTCTATAATTTATACGTACCTGTGATGTCAGGGAGCGGAAAACTCTAAGTGCTTCGGCTTCACACGCCTTCTGCTGTGCTATAACCGCTGGATACACCCCATCGCCAACCTTGGAGGGAGGAGCCAAAATTTGGATCTGCCTAACACGAACTTTATTTTGGTGGCCATCTACTTGGACGCGAACCGCAGTGATGTGGGAGGAGTCAGTGGGAGGGACAATTAGTGTCTTCCAGCCGGTGTGCATCACAGACAAGCTCACCTGAGTGGATATTACATTCATTTAGTTACTCACTGTTCCATCACCTCGTTAAGCGATGAAACCAACAATAGCATGTTTACACACGTCGCGACATACCTTAGCAACATCCTTGAGACTGTCCTCATCTTTACCTACCCACAGAGTGAGCTTGTCAACGCGTTGCTATGGAAAACACAAGTTGACACAAAAATAAACCAAAACAATGACAACAAAAACAAATCCAAAGCATAAAAATATTTTAAATATCGCATGCAGTAATTTAGAAGGGTTGACAAAAAATAAATAAATAAATAAAATGAACAAGACACACTGAATGCCAAACACACTATAATATACAGTAACACTCCTTGACTTACGCCTGCATCTTTCTGGTTGTCTACATGTACTGCTACTCCAAACACAGAAATTCCTGGTCCATCAAAGGTGACAGTGATCATCTTGGGCTTGCTCCTGGGCTCATCCCGGGACTCCCAGAAGGTTTCTGTGGACTTGTCCGTCAAGCTGTTACTCATGGCCTCGTTAGAGGAAACTTTTAGTTTTCCTTTGGGAAGCACATCCTCCATCAAGCTTACTTCTATTTCCTACAATGTAACCACACCACCACAAGAACAACAACAACAACAACAACAACAACAACAACCACGGAAGTAAGTCTAATGGCACAACCAGCTGCAGCCACATTCCCAACCTTTTCTTTGGATAATTTGCCATTTTCCCCTTGTTGCTCTTCTGGCAGGGAGAGAGCTTTGCTGATGTTGGAGAAGACATTGCTCTGGAGGAGGAAGGAGTGGTCCTGAGGTTGAAACTGGATGTAGTAACACTGCATAGCCTCTTGCTGCATTGCTGAACCAGCTGGCAACTGATCATTACACACACACAGGGAGAGAAATATAGCTCAGTGAGTTCGAGTCCCACGATCATGACTGACTGACTGACTTACTATGGGCATTACGTTAGAAGCAGCTTTAAGAAATGAATGGAATTGTTTCCTAAGAAACTGCAGCATAATCCCTGCTCCATCCAAACCAGTGAGAGGATGGTGTTTGAGCATTTTTATTTCTGAATCTTCCTCCTGATACATCATTATAAAGCTTGTTAATACAGAATACATTTACAACACACACCACGCACCTTTTCCTTCACATCATTGTCTTCTTTCTTATTGGAGGCCACTGGGTGGTTGGCAAGGGCACAGTTGAATTGCCACAGTACATCATGCACAATGGAAGGCTCGTGGACTTTGAGAAGGAGCCACTCCAAAAACTACAGCAAAAAAAGAACAGCAGCAGACAGTTATAGAAGTGTTGCCAGTGAAAGCTAAACACCCACCATCACTACCACCACCAGCCTGTATTCACCACAACCACCAGCCTGTATTCACCACCACCAGCCTGTATTCACCTCCATAGCAAACGCCCTGAGGCCAGCTACTCTCATGGACTGCTTCATGGATACTCTCAGTCCGTCCAGGTCGTGGTGGTGCAGCACAAACTCCATGACTCTCCGGTAGCCCATGTCCTTGTTCTCTGGGCTGCTCCTGGATCGTCGATAGATGAGCTGCCGCAGGTTCTTGGAAGGTTTCACCATGAGTGAACTGGAGCTGGTGTTGTCCAGAACGGGTTTCTTGAGCTCCTCTCGACCAGGCATCCTGAAGACCTTCTTGCTGCCATCTAACGGAGACTGCACGATGTCTATAGATGCTCGCTGAGGCGGCTCTGGCCTGTGGGCCTCTGAGATGGATCGCAGGTAAGACGGGCGTTTGCCTTGCTCCCGATATTTCTGTTCGGTACCGGAACCCTCGTCTTCAGTGCCAGAATTTTCACGGGGCAAATTTCCAGACTTGGCAGATGGTCCACTGAGAGAAGCCCCACCTGCCAAAGAGGGTGTAGTGGAATCCAGAGGTGTGGAGATCTGTCGCTGGAGCTCAGGAGTAATAAGGTCTGTGCCAGGGGATTTGAGCTGAGGTGTCGTGGGAACACTTTCCGAGGGCCGGGCAATTTCCAAGAGGAACTTTGCGTTCATGATCATTCCTTGCACGGCCGTGAGCACGGGTAGATTCCTGGGCTTTCCAGGCTTCTTTGTCTTCACCTTGGGAAGCACGACTGACTTCACTGCTTTCTTGCGAACATCATCTTTCATGGCTAAGTAGCGTGCATGGCAATCTTTGCAGAGGAGATACCATGTGCTCCCACCACGCCCTCCATCACCGCAGTTACCTGCCCACCCAGAGCAATAAGCCCCTCGACTGTTGTAGCCCCACCCATTGGCATGCTTCCCGCAGCCGGGGTGAATATCCTTCATGTGGTATGTGACGGGGTCGAGGTAGCTCTGGTCGCACAGCTCGCAAACTGTAGAACCGCCTGCAGGAGGAGACACAACCTTTTTGTCTTTGTCTTTCTTCCTCTTCTCCAGCTCCTTCTTCTCTGATTCGTATTGGCTCTGGAGCTCTTGGGCTAGGACTGGAACTTTGGGCATGGAAAGAGTGGCAGAAGAGTTGTCCACAACTTTGCCAGATATCTCATCCCACAGAGTGACCAGATGACCCAGAGTCGGGGGAAGCTCCTGCTGGAACACCTCGTTGGGCTTGTCAGCTTCACCTTCAGACGAAACCGAGACCAAGAGAGCATCTTTGTCCGATGATGTACCACCGTCTTCACTTTCATAACGCTTCAGGCCCACTCTTTCAATGATCTGACGCAGCTCCTTGGTCAGCTCTGGGTGGAACTTTAGGTAAGTGGCCGACGCCATAGCATCATGTACCAAACTCTCTTGCCACAGGAAAGCTGCGAACACGGCTCGCTGACACTCGGCCACTGCCGGAGACAGAGCTTGCTTGACGACCCTAGTAGATGGACCCAAAACTGAAGACACGAGGCTCTCTGTGGTGCTACTGCCTTTGGTGTCATCATCACCCTGGTCACCTTTGGTTTCCATTTTCTCACTCGCTGCAGAACTGCTCTCCATTTCAACGTTCTCTATGCATTCCTCAGACTCCAGTTTGTCATCCTTAGCGTCCTGACTAGAATCGACACTAGACTGGCTCGTTATTGACGGAGAATGCTGCTTCTGAGACTTGGCTGTTTTCTGAGATTGCAGTGCTAGCTTCTTGGTAATCTCAGACTTCTCTTTGTCAATGCTGGACTTGGCATCTTCTGATGCAGTACCAAACTTAAAAGGTTTCGACAAATCTTGCGACGAGGGCTGACTGGATGCCTCGTTGGAACCAAACTTCAGCTTAATCGGCTTCATGGACGGAAACTGGAATGTGGACGGCGGCAAGGTGGAGCCAAACACGGACTGCTGGGGCGTTCCAAACACAGAAGCAGCAGTCGGAAACATGGAAGCAGCTTTCACTTCAGAGCTCTTGGCGTCTAATGCTTGTGCCTGAGTGCACTCGTCACCCTCGGCAGCTAAAAACATTCGGCCACTCAGACCCACTGCCAGAGTCCATGCCTCCATCTCGGAGGAGCAATTCTTTTTGGCACTCTCTGCTGTCAGCTTCAGCCAAATTCCATCTTCATTTTCAATCTGGGGTTAAGTACAAATAGTACACAATAATGAAGTACCCAAGACACAAATAGGTAAATTCATGAGATAATGAAGTATCCCAAACATAATTAGAGATGATTTACTTGCACCTCACAACAACCCAACCCCCATTCACACAAACAGGTCCTCACTTCATCAGAGACATCCACTTTATTTCCCTTGGTGAGTCTGCCCACAGGAGTGCCCTTAATGCCTGGCTTAGACCTGATGTTATGGCCAGCTGCTCCACAGTACACAACCTGATACTCGCCACTCCCCCCACTTCGCTTGCTCGAAGAAGACTTCTTCACCGTTGTGGTCTGCTTGGGAACCTGAGGAAACAAATAAAAAGGATATAATGACTAGACGTGTACAAGCGTAAATTTAGTTGTTACCTCCTTCTCTTCTAGTAGCAGCAGTTCCTTCTCACTGTTATAAGACAGCACAAAAGCCTCAGAGGCTGATGTTCTACAGTTCAATTTGACCATGGACTCCGGAGTCAATTTCACCCAGCGACCAAACTGGTTTTCAAGCTACATTCAAGTCATACATGGATGGCATCAATTGATGTCACTAACTCATACGCTACACAATAACTGGTTGGCAATTAACCCCTTGTATATGAAATTGAAAGTAGTTGTATTTACATCATAATAATAAATATAGCACAATCAACTGGCATCGGCTTGGTATAAACTGAACTGATAAATAATGTTATAATCATTTCGTTCAGCTGAGAATGCCTGAATTATTGAAATATGAACTATTCTATCACTTCTGAAATAACCACTGAAATTTGTTTTCCTTTGCAAATCCAACTCAATAAATAGATTTGAAATTAATAAATAAATAAATAATAGAAAGAAGGTCACAGTATATTTGCTACTAAGTCAAAAAGTCGTGTTCAATCAACAAAACATATCAAATTAAATGGACGCAAATATGCATTATATCTCCATGCAGAGAAAGTGTTGTTCAGAGTTACTTGTACCATGTATGTATGTACAGTGTATGCATACACAATGGAGGAACTTGCACATGAATACATTTTAATAATATGTGCATGATCTATTTAGCAAACATCAGCCCAGGGCAATAGCCATAATAGCACAACCTTCCTAGAATCACCACTCACCTCTTCCTCATAAGTAAAACAGTCTCCTGGGTTGACTAAGCCAAATGCTTCCGACTGAAATAAAGAAATAAATATATAAATAAATAAATAAACAAACAAATAAATTTTTAAAAAATTGTTTGAGTGGCACTATTTAATGTGTGGTGACTTACTGACAAGCTTGGAGCAGCTCTGATTCGCACTCCTCGTACACCTCCTTGCTTGAGCTCCTTCATCTTCACAACAGGCTCTTCCACAATAACTACCTCTTCTTCCTGGCTAGGAGTCATGGTCTCATCTTCGTTTTCCTCCTCAGCTTCCATTGATGCATCCAAGTCAGGCTCTGAGACTTGTAGGGTATATTCCTTGCCTAAGAAGAAAAATAACAATAACATACCACAAGTATTTCACAGTGACAGACGGTGATTTGAATAAAAATAGCTACAAATAAGCTTTTCAGTGAAGAGATACTTTACCCAATTGTTAGTTGAAGATTGAATTTTAATTTCAAAATTTCAAGTCAAATTAAGTATTAAAAGTTTTTTGTTATAAAGAAGTTTGATTTTTTTTTTTGAGTAGAAGACCTACCAGTGTTGTAGTAGACTCACCAGTGTTGATGCTGTCTATGAAGATTTGCAGGACATAGGACCCAGCCACTGAGGGCACCCAGTTGACTGTGTAAGTGCCATCCTTGTTGGACCTGAGGGGCACACTCTCACTGCTCCTAACAGAAACAACTCATGATGGTAAAACAATACACTGCAAACAAATTCTTGACTTACTTTTCAACTTTAGGGGCAAATAGACGCAACTCTTCCAATGAATAATCTGAATAAGCCTACAACAACAACAACAACAACAACAACAACAAAATATTGACATAGACTACAGTTACAAATCAAATATGGTGGTCACTGGTGACACAAAATAATTCAAATAAATCATAGATTAACAGAACAAGAGAAACACACCTGATGAAGATATACATTCTATCTTTCCTTGTGTTATACACAGCCAATAATTAACTACACACTTAATCATGCGTACCAACACAGATTTATAACAACATTGCAATCTTAGGAAATTCCATTCCTTTAGTATATACAATAAACACAGAGGCTCTCTAGCACTAGAAGACTCCTTGGCCTTACCATCATCATACTCATGCAATGGTACAAGTAGTTGCTGTTGAGCCTGGTGGCACCATAAGACCTCTTGAAGGTCGGCTTCCTGACTCCCATCACACTGTCCACCAGCCTGTCCCTTAAAGAACTTTGCTCTTCCTCCTTTTTGCCCATCCACATTGCCTTCACCTCAACCTAGCAATATAAATATACAGATATTAGCCAACTGTTCGTAATTGCCCCTAAATGTAATTGAGTAACAACACTACTTGACCATTTGCTCAGCTATACACATTAGTGGTCTCTACTAGTTCCCATTAGAATCCGACACTGGAGCTCACCTTCATTCCATCCACATGCACCAGCTTGCCGTCCTGGTCTCTAGTGTTCACAGTGAAGATGGATGAAATGCCAGTGATGACTGGATCAGTGGGGAGGAGGAGCTCAGAGGCATTCGGGTTGACAGCACGGTCCGGCTGCAGCCAGCTATGAATGTACACGAGAGAACAACTCACACTCATATCACCAACTATGAGATATATGGACCTACGTACCAAGCAAGCCTTCCTCCAGCAGTGTCTGACTTGCTATTGATGAAGTCCTTTAGGAATTTCTGCTCGATGCTGTCTGTGACGACGGAGATGTTGCCATTGAGGATGCTTTGTATAGATGGACTCTCTACCAAGAGACCTCGACAGAGCACATGTCCATGGTTTTTCAACACCTACATGTGCATGAGTAAATAGTTTAAACCAAAATAAAAGAAATATACCAAGTGATTGGGAGGCTCAGCAAGCTATTCTTACCAGTCTATCACATTCTTCAAATGATTGTTGCTGTTGTTTTTTGTTTTATTTCAGAAAAATTAAGTTATTGCCTCGTCATTCCCCCCAATTATGATACTTCCGCTCACTAACATCATTAAAATAAACTTTGCTATATAAGATGTTGAAAAAAAATGTTCGCTTTAACCTCTCAAGAAGAATAGTTTACAGTGAATCTTATTATAACTGACTTACATAATTTACCAAACTCCAAAGTGTAGTGTTATTATTATTTAATGGATGTAACCATGAATTGTAAAGGTAGCTGTACATTTGTGACCACATATTGCCATAAGCAATCCACACATCAACTCGCCTCTTCCGCTGATGCCTGTACTAGTCTCATATCAGCCTTTTCGCCATCCTTAGAGCCAACTGTTAATTCCTCTACAAAAATAGGGGGAAAAAAAAAAATCATATAATTGTCTCCAAATAGAACACAAGTCCTACCAGCAAACGGAAGCACTGTATCATTCTTGAGGAGAGAGGCAGCGCACATGGACCCCAATGCAGCAAGTTCTTTCTCCAGAAACAAAAGGCACTTTAACATGGAAAGGGAAGATGGAATAGAAGAAAGACAAACATCAGTAAATGTTTTAAAATGTCTTCTATAAAGTAGAACTTCCAGGTGCATGACTTACATTGTTTGGCCTGTTGGTCCACTCGTAGCCAACGACCTGACACTTCATTCCGTAATGATTGGTATTTTCTCTCTTCTCGTACTCTGTGTCTGCATTGATAACAATGTGCACTTCATTGCCCGGGAGCAGGACAAGGCCACGCGGAAACTCCAAGGAATACCGCTCCCAGTCTGCGTACAGGTCCTCCAGCCCCACCCCCATCAGCTGCTGCACATGCTCGGAGACAGTCCTGCTGACCTGGGAGCTGTGTGAGGACATGGCAGTGGAGGATAGGACAGTGTTGGTTGTGGTGGAAGAGGAAGAGGAGGGTGACAGTGGGGAAGAAGAGAGCGAGCTCGGCAAGGCAGGAAGACCACGAGAGATCAACAGATCTCCCATCTTGTCCTCTTTTTGTGCAAAACCTGTCCTTGGGTCAAACTCCAGGCTCATCCACTGGACTTTGTCGTTAAACTTGACCTATACATCATAATAGAAACATTAGCGGTACTTTACAGAGGTTGGACACACGCACATATACATACACACACAGGATTACAGAAAAATCCACACCTCAAAAAGTAAAAAAAACAACAACAACAACAACAAAAAAATAAAATAAAAAAAATAATAAAATAAATACATAAATAAATTAAAATTTTAAAAATTCTAAGATGTCCTCACCTTGAAATGGGTGACTGCTGCCTGCTTGTAAGGGTGTTCAGTTTCCACTGTGGCATAGTGCAGGCCCACCAGGTCGCTGGAAGCCATTGTCCTGTCTGTTTCCTCACTGACACTACTACTGCCCTCTCCTGCATCTCCAACATCACTAGAGCTGTGAGATTGCACCAACATGCCAGCCAGCTTGGCCGCAGCCGCAGCCACTGGAAGTGCCTCCTTCACAAGATCCAACACCTCTACAGCAAACTATACATACATACATACATACATACATGTGTATGTGTTTGTTAAGCAGTGAAACAGCAGAAGCTGGGCATAAACATGGAGATGACAAATTGTATGTGTTTACCTTAGGGTGTTTGCCCGCCACTGGTCCCAGCTGAGCCAGCGTGCTGGGTAGGAGAGTAGAGAAGAGGAAGCTTGAGCCAAGCACACCAAGCATGTCCATGGATAGGTTCTCACTGAGAGCCCTCTGCAAGAAGCTCACTGTGATGTTCAGCAGGGAGGAAGATAGATGCACGCTCATCTGTACAACACTCTGGGGCCCACAAGGAGATGGCCTGGAGGAATCCAATCACACAGTGCAGTTGATGTTAAAGCATTTTACAACAGACTCTGTAGCACTCACAAAGAGTATAAGAACTTGGCAAGTGGGCCAGTGTCAGCCTTGCAGTCTTCAGATGCCATCGAGTGCATAGCAAATGAGACATCCCCTGGTCCAGTGAAGGAAGTGCTTCCTTCTACACCAACACTGAATGAAGTGCCTTGCATCTCAACACGTGCCACATACACTATCTCAGCCTGAAACAAACAAACAAAATATAAAAAAAATTAAAAAAAATAAATAAAAAGGAGGGTGGAACAAAATCTTGCATGGACAGGTGAAGAAGAACAACAACAACAACAAACTCAACAATAACAAGCAACAACACTATACCTCCAGTTTGGCTGGGTTCTTAAAGACAATGTTGACATATTTGTTCTTGTTTCCATAGTACTCTTCCTCAGTAAAAGTTCCTTCACAAGATGTTACCACTCGAGTGCCTTCTAAAATGTTCACTTTGTAGTCGTAGGAATGACCACCACCTCCGTACACTGCCACCCCTTGCAGATATATAGTCTTGCTCACAGAAAAAGCTACGCCAGTGACTTTAAGGGAAGGATGGCCCACTTCAGTAGTGGAGAAACGCACAGAACTTTCCAGGATTACATCCTTCGTCTCCGGCTTGAATACAGGTAAACCTGATGTTACAGCTGATTCAGGATAGGCTATACACAGAGCCAGCTCGTTGATTCGAGACTGAAGCAGGAGACCTGCCTTGGACACTACTGGAGACTCCAGAATCTAACACACGACAGCACAGAAACATGCACACGACAACACACAAACATACTCACATGCAACCAATACCCTTGATGATCCACTCCCACTCCAACCCACCTGGGTTTGTTTGGTGAGCAAAGCATTCCTGATTGGAGCAGTGACTATAGAAAGAAGTTTGGCAGCCACTAAATCAAAGCTAAGTAACTCGCCATCTCCATTCTCCGCCTATAGCAAATACACACACATACATACATACATACTCAACTAAAGACAGAGGAAGGGGGAAAAAACTTACCAGAACCTCCATTTGCATGTGTCCTGCAAGAACGGGGAATGAGGAATCTGGCTCAGAATTCAAGATAGCTGTAATTTAACAAGTTGGTCAACATTGCATTTAAACATTGGTTGTGTAAAAGTGTGATGTGCTGATGTTTTCACTCTCCCTCCCTCACCTGCATTGATACCAATGGTCCTGCTGTAAGCCAGTCCAATGTAGCTGACTTCAGGCTCTGCGAGAGCATCTAACACGGCACACAGCAGATTCTCCATAGGGGCTCCACTCACCACATCATTCTAAAACAAATAAAACAAACACAAACCAATAACGAGATAATCCTCAAGTTACTAACAAGAACTCACAGGGTCCAGCAGTTGTAGATGCTGGCAGAGACACAGCCATTTCAGTGAAGTTGTGGGATAGAATGCATGGAAACAAACTCTAAAGGCAGTGCAGCAAGCCTCTATCACCAAGTTTAGAGGATCCCTAGCAGTGCCCACTTCAGAACTACTTTTCTCCACAGCAATGGGGCGAGACCTGGTGGATAAGATGCGCCTAAGAAGTACCTGGGCCCTGTACACCATCTCGGCCAGCTCAGGGATGTCTTTGGTGTTTTTGGACTTGCCAGACTGTTGCTTGGGGTAGGCCTCCTGGATGTAGGTCTGCAATAGAAGCAAAGAAGATTTGGCCACAAAAGCAAGATGGTCGGCATCGCCAGATGGCATGGGAGGATTGGAACGAAGACCAGCAATCAGCAAGGACCACGACCACTCCAGGAGCTGGAGTACAGCAGCTAGACCACCCTGTACCACAATAATGCATTATTTAAGCATACTGCACCAGTCTACTGGTGTCCTGGTATCAAACTTACAACTGAGACGGCTGTGGAGAAGGTTTTGTCCAGTAGCTGGACCTGCAACACGGAATCTTTCTCTGGTGTGGGTATTCGATACAGAATCTCTGGAATCTGGCCTGAGCCCACATCTGTGCCATTGTTGGAGCGCTTGGAGGCCTTTATTTTAAATACCACTCTACACAACAAACAAATTAATAAATAAACAATAAAAAGTGAGAGAAAAATCAGTGCTAATGGTGCGAACGATGTATGCCTATATCATCACCTGTAAACAATGCCTCAACAGGAGCAATTGCTGGACATTTACATGCCGTACTCACTAGCTAACAGGAACAGCATGGAGTTCTGAGTGCGTGAGCTGACTGACACCATCAGCTAGTTCCATAATTATACAGGCATCAGCAAAAAAAAAGTTGCACATTTAACTTGGACTTTGTCTACCGTCTTTATTGACAGACATACAGAGCACTAAGTAATACTTGAACACATTTCTAGCTGAGAACTATCCAACACAACATGCTGTATACATGTGTTCTGGTTTATGCACACATACTTGTCACCAGTCAAAACTGCCTGTCCAGAAGATCCAGCGTCGGAACTGCTTCCAGAAGGTGAAGTGATGGAAGCGCATGCCACGTACCAGTGGTCTGCCTGCAGCAATGCCGGTTTGTCGAACAGGACACGGTAAGTCTGCTGCTTCTCACAGGAGTAGCCCGACTCAGTCTGGGAGGTCAACAGGGTTCCATCCGTCTCAGACTCACCTCCATTGGAACCCAGTTCATACACCTGCATCATATCCATAAATATGGAGTTAAACTATGGAGACGAGGACAATTTCATTTCAAGCTAAGTACACGAAAGTTTTCTCACAAAACACTAAAAGTTTTATGCTTTACAGCTCTACAGATCAAGTAATCAAAAAACAAAAAAACTTCAGCTTCAGTTATGCCGTACACAAATCTCAACATTACTTTCACTCTCTAGTTGTGTACCTTCACATCTGCATTGTATGTCCCACGCCCACCGTAGAGACCAAAGCCTCCCAGCAAGATATCTGTATCAGGACTGAACCGGATAGCTTCCATTGATGAAGCAGTGTAGCCCCACCCTCCACCATGAGCTGCAATTATAGATGCATAAAAAATAATAGTAACAATAATATAAATAATTGCTATTATTAAAAACGATTAATGCTGTAGTAAATTGTGATTTATTCTGCCGAGAATAACTGAATAAATCTTACCGTTGAAGCGCACTACACAGCTGAAACTGTCTTTGTCAAACTTCTGAGATGTTCCAGTAAGAGCATCCACAGTAAGTGGTGGAGAGCTAGCCAGAGTAGCCAGACAAGAGAGGAGGTTAGTGGCAAGATGGGAGCAGCTGGTGGCAGCGTCTTTAGACTGAGGCAAGCATATGGAAGAGCTCAGGATGGTGCCAGCACAATCTGAAGTACAAGTACAGACAAGGGGGGAGACAGAGACACAAAGCAGAATATAGCAGTAGATAACAAAGTTTCATTGAAGTTGTCTTCATCAGTTCAGTAGCTCAAGTACCTTGAAGGCTGGCAGCGAGAGGATTGAAGCAAGAAAAGTATCCATCTTGAGGGTTAAAAGTCCACAGAAGATTGTAGTCTCGATCCATAAACAGGCTACACCCACTTAAATCCTGCTGTTCCTCATCATCGAATCTAAACCATTATATCTATGAAGAGGATCTGGTGTTTTATAAATATCCACACTTACTTCTTGGCTTTCAAGGTACCTGTATCCAAAGCCACCAAATTGGCTTTTCTACCACCTTCACTTGGAGGGGGCACCAATCCTTAAACAACAATATAAAAAACAACAACATAATATGCAAAATTTCAATGATTTTAGCCCATGGTCCCCCAACCAGAATTTATTGGTATTGTAAAGGGGGCATTTTATTTCCTGTGAACTTCAGTTTAGGTCCAGATGTCTCACTTAGAGTTCAAATGACTCCTCGTTTAAAATATCCCCACCCCCTCAACTTTCAAGCCATTCAACAACACACACAAATAAATAAACAAAGAAACCTGCTCCATCACATGCAGTAATGACATTCCTCACCAAGCATCTGGTTGTTAGAGAACGCTCTATACTGACTGAGAGAGCTCTCGGACACCAGCATCTCATCCACAGCAATGAAAGTCTGGTTGCCCTGAGCACCCACCCAAGTGGCACGGCACCGCTCATCATATCCCGCCACTGAACGAGGACTCATGTGCCAGTTCATAATGTCCTTCTCCTTCATGGAGCGTCCCAACTGGCCCTCCATGTACTTGCCAAATGTGAAAACCCGACCATCAGCTAGCAGGACTACAGTGTGGTTGTCTCCACAGGCGACTTGGACTGCAAGCCCAGGAAGTGACACCTTCACTGGAACAGCACTGAACACAGGTAACGAGGGGGGGGGGGGGGGGAGTTTATAAATTTATACTCAATCTTTTATAAAAAAAAAAGACATCATTTTCCAAATTGATAAGTACCTAAACTTGCTCTTGCAGCCTCCTTGGCCTAGCTGTCCGTGGTTGTCATTGCCAAATGTGTAAACTTCTCCGTTGTGAAGAAGAACAGCTGAGGGATAAAAATGAAAGCAAGTAGATCAATGGAGAAAAAAAAAATCATAATAAGTATGAACACTCAAAAGCCTGTTTTTAAGGGATACCTGTATGGAACGTTCCACATTCCACTTGCATGGCCGTCTGGTCATCTGGTAAAGAGATCATCCTGGGCTTCTTGGTAGAAGGCACTGGAGGTTCTGCAGCTGCCACTGGAGGTTCTGCAGCTGCCACACCTACCTTGGAAACCACACTGCTCCCTTCATCCTCTTCTGATGCTTCTTTCTCTGCAAATATCACACCAACAACAAAGCAGAGTGACAATCTTATGTTGATCAAGACTATAGCAGATGAAGCAGAGTGGCACGCATGTGTCCCTCCCATTTATGATTGAGATAAGTTAAAGATATATTTTCAATATCTGTCTACGCTTACAGTTGCAATTTTTTTAATGCCATTTTTATAATGGGTTAGGACTGAAAACACACACACACACAAAAACAAAACAAAACAAAAAAGCACCAAAAATACTATGCAAAGCTGATTTATTGTCATTACATAACGGTATAATCTATGAATGTGTGGATTGGAACGACCAGGCAGAGCTGTCTGAGGTTCTGCTGGCAGAATACTCCACAGGCAGCAGCAGATGCCAGTCAACACAAAGTGCAACAACTGCCCACTACCTCTACTTTTGGGAGGTTCAGGTCAAGTGGTCTACTGAGCATGCCTCACAGATCAGTGTCACTCTCAACTGCCCACTACCTCTACTTTTGGGAGGTTCAGGTCAAGTGGTCTACTGAGCATGCCTCACAGATCAGTGTCACTCTCACTCCCAGTCCACAGAGACAGGGAGGGGTGGACCAAACTGCAGCAAAGACCACCCAATGCATCTTCCTCCCGCAAACAACAATGAAGTATAATATCTTGCAAAGAGAGAGCCGGTTCAACTCTTTTTTTCTTAATAATGCTTGAATAAGATAATACTATACACGTTCTACAATAACCACTGAGGGATGGCACCTCTGGTGTTTAGTGCCTCTCAATTTCAAGTCCTTTCACAAATTCTTTTAGTAGCATAGTTCATTTCAATAGTGTTCAAACAAGAACACACCACCCACCTGAACCAGCTCCTCCAAACAGCAGCTTGAGTCCCATGCTATTCTCTCTGTCCAGTTTTCTTTTCTTTTTCACTTTCTTCTCTCTGAGTTTCTGTGCCTTCTCCCTGACTCCCTCCACCATGTCCATGTCTTCTTGCTCCACTTGGAACATCCCCTCCCAGATATCCTTGTCACCAGCACACACACGGCAGCAACCACACACCTTGCAACCAGAGTCACCAGAACCACACCCACACTCACTACAACACACAAAGTCGAGAATGGTCATAAATTCGGAAAATGTTACGATTACCAGATGGTCGGGGAATGAATGAACGAATGAATGAACGGAGCGTGGTAATACTAGCATCCCTATGCTGCCACTAATATATAATAATTTAGTGTACTTCACAAATGCACATAAATTGTCACATGAACAACATCGGCAATGTAAAAGACTTGATGATCGAGGTGTGACAGTGCACAGGACATGCACGGACTAACTTTCCGGGGATTCTGTCGGGCAGTCCCTGATTGCAGCAGCCAGGTCCATAGCCAGTGCAGTAGTTGCAAACTTTGCAGATCATGCAGACCTGCCTCTCCCACTGGTGGTCTCCAGGCTCACACATCTCCACACCATCATCATCTGTATCACTCTCCTCTGGATCATCTATAACACAGACATGGATTAACATACTGGTACCTGATACAAGAGAAGTACAACTGAGAGACAAGCTTGTACAACTGCTGCAGGGTTCCTGCACTGAAATTCAAGGGTTTTTGTTTGTTTGCATATTTTTCACAGAGCCAGCTCATTGCAAATCTGTCTAGCTAGAACAAGCAACACAACTACATGGAATTACTAAATGTGAACTAGGCTCTTACCTTCATTGGCAAATGCCTGAGGCACAAAGTCACGCCCACACTGGCCATACTGGTTGTTGCCAAAGGTGTACACTCCGCCATTCTGAGCTAGAATGCAGATATGAGAGCGTCCCATAGCCACCTGGCTGGCTGGAACTCCAAGAAGGTCTGTTAACACTCCTACAAAGAAATTATCAAAAATAAACAAACAAACAAAAAGCCGAAATTATCATACACGTACAAATCACATTAAAAACAATCTTTTTTGCAACCTCCCATTACTAATTGCTTTCCTATGTAAAATTTCACCTGTGTTCTTATCTACAATGTCTCCTTCAGTTGGTCCAAACATGAAGACCTTTCCTTCCTTGCAGACAAGACAGCAGTTGTTTCCCCCACAGGCACCACTCAAGATATGGCTGTCCTTTACTCGAGCAATTCTCTTCAGTTTAGTAGGCTTCGGCTGCCTCCCAGCTGTGTACATTGCAATTACATACACAAGCACAAAGTGAAGAGAAATACAATAGACCAATAGACTCCCTAACCTGCTTCACCGGACTCTCCCTTCTTGTTGACACCGCCAAAATAAGCCACGCCTTTGTCTGAGATGACAAGAGAGCAAGAGCCAGCATTGTCCGAGCTGCAGTGCTTTACCTTCACATTCTTATCTGGCAGTTCTACAACCTTCCATTCTCCTCTGGGAACTTCCTTGCCTTGGATTCCCCACACTTGACCTCCACCACTGTATAAAAGCTATAATAAAGGGGGAAATATTTATTAGATTGACCGGCCAAATAAATAAATAAATAAATAAATAAATAAATAATAATAATAAATTTGACATACCTTCCCACTGGCTGTTTGAATAGCTACAAAATTCTTACTGGCCAAAACACAAACCACTTCTTCAACACTGTCTTGATCTATACGTCACACACACACACACACACACAACAAAAATCTAACTTTTGTATCAACTAATAGGCTATCTTTTAAAAAAAATCTCACACATGCTAATAATAAATTTAATACTTCACTAAAATCTCCAAGTTGTTGACACCCAAATGCCAGGGGTGCCAGAAAGTGGGTGCGGCCAATATGGACAGGATTAATGCAGTCACTGGATGCATATACAGTGCATGTGCTAGCTACAAAAATTTAATTGTATTTTGTATTAGCTAGCTATGTTTGTAAAAATTATGTTAATGTAGAAATGATATAATGAAAATATTATTATCGCAAGTAATTTAGCTCAGTGATGATGATTGATAGTAAAACAAAAAAATAAAAATTTTAATAAAAAATCACAGCTACTAGACGCCTGCATTCACTGACCGCTTTCTTCCGCTGAAGAAATTTGGCTGGTAAGGAGTTTCAGGCAAAGCATTTTCAACAGATACAGAATCTACGGAGCAACAGAAACCGTCCGAACCACGTGATCACACCTATTTGTCAATGCGCCACGCACACTAAAATACGAATTCAAGAACATTGACATTGCCACGCCTACTCATTAAGTTGAGGAAAAGTGGTCAGGCCCTGGCCAAACCATTGGCGCTGCTGCCGCCGCCCATAAACGAGTGCTTTGCTTACAGATGGTGTGCTGTGACTCCTGAGGGTCATGCTTCGCACGTCCCATCCCAAGAAGACTCTTCTGTGAAAGTGGCAAAAGTTTCTCTTCCACACAAGGTATGGGAGAGATCAGTGGAGACAGTTTGCGCAACACAAACCCACCCTGTACACACACACACACACACACACAATTACACTATCAAGTTTTTCACACAAATGCCCTATCCAACCCACAAACCCTTTCCTCTTCCATCCAACCTCTCTTTTCCCTGCCCCTCCCTCACCTCCTTCTTGGCTAGAATCTGTCCCAGGCCATCAGAATCACTGAACATACACGATGGACCAACTGAATCAGCTGCAAGAAGGAAGGAAAACAAATAAATAAATAAAACAAAAAACAAATAAACAAATAAAAGAAAGCATTGCCAATGCCTGCATACAAAAATCTAATCGAACACCAAGCCACAAGCGATATGTCACAATACAATTTAAGGATAGAAAAATGTGTTGCTGACCTTCTAACTCCAGTGCATCCTTCAGAGTCAAGCTATCAGGGCAGATGTTGTAAACCAAGTCTCCCCCCACAGGAAAGAAAAGAAGCTTGCCTGAGGAGAAACCGATCCAGCCGAAGGCGTCTGTCATGAAATCAGGATTGTGCTGATACACTTTGCCCTACAGGTGCACAAACACTCATTAACTTTAGAATAGATACACGTAAAAAATAAAAAATAAAAAAAATAAAAAGGAATCAATAGTAAAGGTTAAAGATTATGTTAACAAATCTCACTAGTTAACTACAAATTTCTAGTAGAACAGAATTTGTTGATTCTGCTTTCCAATTTCATTGTATACATGTAGTTAAGACTAGAACCACATCGAAGAACTTCAGATCAGAAAAATAAGAACATACAGTTTTAACTTCTATTTCCAGCAGTTAGGAAACAGTTTGCACATCCGATCTCAAATATTCCAACCCACAATATCCCCAAGTTCCTAAACTTCCAGTAGTCATTAAGAAACTTTCCCTACCCTCTCTTTGTTGCCATAGCCACTGCCAATCTTGAGCAACCCAAAGCTGCCATGGAGGTAGAGGCAACTGCCGTCTCCTGTGATAGAAGGCTGGATGCTACCAGAAGCAGTCAATACTGCCACTTCTGAAGACAGAGACCAAGTCTCCATAAGACTCTTGGAAGGCACTCCCTGATTGGTCCAATTGGAATCTACCACACCCCCGAGCAGAACAGCCTGGACTGAATTCTGGAGACTGTATATGATCTTTGGAATCTGACAGAACACAATAAATACAACGGATAATTAACATTACATCATTCACCAGACAAAAATTGAAAATGAAAGAAGACAAAGTGTAATTGTGAAAATTAGGAGGTATTTAGGCTGTTACAAGGAAAACTATAATAAGACTTCAATAACTGAAATCAAACTATCAAAACTAAATTAATATAACTCCTAAATGCATTGATTACCTGCACAGAAATGTTGGAAAGACTCCCTGAAGCAGTGAGCATGGCAGCCAACGCTGCCAACATCTTGCCTGTGTCTCCCAGTGACACAACCAGACTGATCAGGCAACGACAAACCACACTGGACAGTTGCTCACTCAGAGAATCCTTCTTGTTCTCACCAGAAACCTGCACCATCTCCAACAGTAACTCAAACAAGGAGTCTACAAATATGAACATTGGACATTTGTAGAAGTATAGGAGAGGAAAATCACAAATCAGTGTACTCAAGAAGTCTTTGTCAAATTTGAAGTTTTTTATTATAGGGAAGTGATTCTCTGATCTATGAAGCTCAATGGGAACTACTATACACAATAGCAATCAACACACAATGGTCATAAATTGCTCTCCTCTCTAGCACTCGCTATAAGGTTTGACTAGTTAAAGCACAAGTTAGGCATCGACAAGTGAAATAGTCATTAGAATGAGGCCAATTCATAGGCTAATCCCATTCCATACAGGATAAGAAAATAAACAGGAGAAAGTTGTTTTTCATAGCTTGTGGCACATACTTATGTTGCATTACCTGTGGTTTCCTTAGGTTCATTCTTGAGAGCAGCTGGTGATTGTTCACACAAAATATTAGAAAATTCAGTCAGAGTTTTAAGGCAAAGTTCAGGATGAGAATAGCGGATTTCTCTGATAATTACGAACACGCCCTTCACGCCAAGTCCAACCATAACAGGCATTTTTCCTCCTTCTTCTTTCTTTCCTGTTTCTTCCTCTCCATCATCTTCGCTGTCGGAGCTGTCTGTTTTACCTAAAACAACCCTGGAGTTGAAAGTGGAGCACAATTGGTTCTGAAGAACAAAATGGCGGATGTGAGAGAACACCGAGAAACCCGAGGCATTGGGATAGGTGATGAGAGAATTAGCACCCTCTCTGATGACTTGCTTTTCTTCAACTTCCCTTTTAGGCTTCTATGATTAAAAAAAATAATTAGTTAGTGACTGGGAAAAAAAAAAACATTAAAAAAATTCAACCTTATCTTCTGCTTTCTCATCTTTTTTAGACTTCTTAGACTTCTTCTTCTTTTTTCTATCGTTATATCACGAATTTACAAGTAGTTTTTAAATTAAAGTGGTACTTACTCTTCTCCAGTCTTTTCTATGTCTTTACTCAAAATATCCGTGAACGCTTTGGCCAAGGAACTGAACAACGGCGACTCACTGGAAGCCGCCATTTTTCAGGCCTACACACCTAGCGCAAAAATAGGATAAATAAAGTGGGCGTGCCGAATTAAGAACGAATCGTCACTCTAACGAACACTTGAGATAATGTGTACACTTTCTCGTTGAATTATTCTGATTGCTGCTGAGAGTCATGGCTAAGTTGGAGCTCACTCTAGCAATACTAAAGCCAGATCTTTTCATGAGAAAAATAGCTAGACAGGTTTGTACGTATATTTGTGGCTGAAAGTTATTGTAAGAAACGTACATATCATTAGCATGTCAATGAATTGATATGTGGGAATGGTTTCTTTATCATTCATCAAGCTAAATTACATCTGAATCGCGAGAAAATGCAGCAATTCTATTCAGAACATGAAGGTAAATTTAATTCGTGTAGAAAATCCCAGCTAATGCATGTAAATCACATCTCTAATTTCATATAATACTCTTATGCAATGATTCTAGCTGTAGTATGGAGCCTTGATTTTGCATAGGGAAATTCTTCTACAAGCGTCTTGTGGATTTCATGTCTGCCACTCCCATTCAAGGCATGATATTGGCTCATCCCAATGCTATTAGGTCCTGGAGGGGAATGATGGGCCCAACGAAGCCTCCTAAGGCTCAGTTCACTGATCCTGATTCTATCAGAGGATTGTATGGCCTGACAGACACCAGGAACTCCACACATGGCTCAGGCAAGTCCATGTAATGTTATGTGATGGTGTGGCAAGCCACTGATCATTGTGTAATTGCATTGAAGATTCCACCAAGTCAGCTGAAAGAGAAATCAACATTGTGTTTCCAAACTTCAATATAAAGGAATGGTACCAGAATAAAGAGCCACTGTTTAGAAAGGGACCAGTTGTCTTTTCCAACAGACACCAAGTTCATGAACCAGCAGTATCTAATCTAACTGATTCGTTCACAGCATAAGTCTAGCCTACAAACCTGCTCACTTATTATTTTTGGCTTTTGCAGACTGATTAATTTAATTAAAAAGTGGAGTGATAAATTAATGAAGTTTAATGGTAATTAAAAGTTATAAACAAATTTAAGTGGTGGTGACCTGATGTTCTATGTATCGGAAGCAGTCTGAGTCCACTTTCCACACTTCTCCTGTTTTAGTCAGCACAAAATCTTGAGAAAATCTCTTCTCTGAAGACTGCCCATCAAATTTGACTGACCCCATGCAACACACTAAGACAGAAGTGGCTGAAGATGCAATTTGAACAGGATGGCAGTCAAATGAGAAAAGCCGATGACTTGACCCAGGAAGAGATTGATAGAACTCTATGATACTTGATGATCCAGACTTTGAGTTTCCATTCCACACCACCAAAGAATTGTTAGAGTATAGACCTGGCATTACCTGAGAGGACCAAACATAAGCTTAGAAGGGGAAGAGTTCCATCTGCCACGAGTGAACCAAGCTATAAACTGAAGTATTCACTACGCATACCTGTCTCTTTCTATCCACCGCGTCGTAAAATATTTCCACGAACTTCTCACCCGCTTCAGTTGCCTCACTTATTCTGGAGGATAGTGAAGGTTGTTGTTGCGCCATGTCTCCCGTGTTCAAATATCGACGACCTTTTCCACACAAGCATTTATTGTCTTAACCATCCTTTCCTTACGGAATTCTTGTGTTGTTTTGTAATGGCGGCGGAGGAGGCGGATCTGCCGAAATATAAAAGACAGAAACTGTCTGAAACTGACTCGAATTTATTGGCGAGGCAGTGGATTGAAGTAAATTTGGGAGTTGCATTAACTATTAGAGTGCTCCAGTTCAACACTTTAGCAGACGGTGAGTGTGGTGGGAGCTCAGCCTATATGAGTATTAGCGACTGTACAAACTACCACAAGTACTCATTCCAGTGCACATACGAAATTAATTTAGTGTCCTCTGTATGCTTACACTATTTTATCATTTTAGCACTTGCCCATGATTCTTTCATTAAATGCCCAACTCCTGCTCTGAAGTGGGCGTATAGAGGTCCCAAGCTTATCCAGGAAATTCTTCGGTCTAATGCGGATATTTGTTGCCTGGAAGAAGTAGACCACTTTCATGATTATTTTGAACCAGAACTGTCCAAGCATGGCTACGAGGGATATTTCTTGCCTAAATGCAACTCTCCATGCCTGTCTTTCCCAGAAAACAATGGATCAGACGGATGTGCTCTCTTCTTCCGTTCTGAAAAATTTAAGTTGGTCAAGCGGAAGGACTTGACATTAAAGAATGTATCAGGCGGTCTATCCAATCAGGTAGCCATGTTGGCTGAACTTCAGTTTACACAGGCAAAGAAGAAAGATGTCAAAACAAGGGAAGTGAGTAAAGAAGATAGAAGTGACACTGATTTATCTGCAACTTCTTCGTTGTACATTGCTGTAACTCACTTCAAAGCTAAAGCAGCTGAAAGAAAGCTACGTGAAGTACAAGGGAAGCACTTGATAGAAGAAGTGATTGAATTCTCCAGTGAACATGCACCCATTATTATCACAGGGGACTTCAATTCCCCGCCAGTTGAGCCAGTGTACGACCACTTCCACAACCGAGATGCCCACCCTTCACTGCCATTGCAGAGTTCGTACGAAATCGATGGCAGTGAGCCAGAGTTTACTTCGTGGAAAATCAGAGCAGAATTAGAGAGTAAATATACCATAGACTATATCTGGTACTGTCCTGAGTCTCTGAAGGTCAAGAAAGTTTGGGGCATACCCACTAGTGATGCTATAGGAAAAGCAGCTCTCCCATGCATGAACTACCCATCAGATCATGTTGCATTATGTACAGAGTTCTGTGTCATTTCCAATGCTAAGCTTTAGGCATTTGTACATGTATTTATTAAAAATTGTGTCAATATGTGTAGTAGCTTACAGTGGTGCAGGGGTTCATTTAGGTTGATCTAAAGGGAATGGGGGGGGGGGGGTGAAGTAAACTCAAGCAGCCCCCCCCCCCCCCCCCCCCCCCCCCCCATACACACACACACACACCTAAAATGAACCCTTGCATGATGTAACTTTTGAGTACATGGTACTAAAAATAAGTTGTTCTATACTGCTGATGCTGGTTAATTGGCTCTGTGTGGTTTATAGTTGGAGTGGTGGTGCTTATGGTGAGGGCTTTTTTTTCTGTGGCTTCTGGCTTTCTTGGCACCCGAGTCTATCCACACTTCCCCATCATCTTCAGAAGATGAACTATATCTTCTTCTTTTCCTTGGAGATTCTGATCTCTTTCTAGTCTTGTGTTCTTTCCTGGCCGAAGAAGCAATATCACCCATGTCGTCTTCCCTCCTGTGGTGCTTCTTTTTCTTTTTACTTTTTTTCTCGCTTCTGTTTCGTAATGGCGAAGAATAGTCTGAATCAGCTTTATCTTTCTTCTTTTTCCTAATTTAATAACAATCAATCTCCATAAGGATTGTTTCATAGATGGGCACGCAGAAATAAATATTACTTTTTTCTTGAAATGTCATCAGTGTTACTGTGTGAGAGATGCCCATGTGGCAGATGAGAAATGTCATCCTCGCCAACAACTGCTGGTCCGTAAACTGCAGCACTGCTTGGAGTAGCAGTAGTAGGAGACACTACGTCACTCTCTGACGGATGAGAAGACTTTGTCATCTTCAGTTTTCCATCATCCTTTACTTCTGACCCATGCTAAAACAGATAATATCATTACAGTAGTAGTTACTGTGTCTTTGAAGATCCTGTCAGCTTCATGGGAAGAATAAAAAAAAAAAAAGTGCTGGAAAAAAAAAAATTTTTTTTGACACTTTGTGATATAAATGTATTGCTCAGGGTAGTGTGTCCAATTTTTACAAAATAGACAATGCTTACTTCAAATACAGTTGCTCCTTCCTTGGTGGTGCTACTTTTAGTACCTACAAACATGGCTTGAGCTCTACGACTGCAATCACAAACAACAAAAAATAAACAAGTGATATTTAAGCACATGTAAAAGGAGACTGTTACCACTGACTAGACATGCTCACCTCTGATAACCAATCCCCTTCACTCTCTCCTCCATTCCTTCAGTGTCTTCAGTAGACCTCCTTCGGCACACATCAGCAAGCTCTTGCTTGGAAAGAGACTGCTGGGGTTTGACTGGAGCAGGCGGCTTGAGACCCCTGCACTATTGTTAAAGGTTCTACTTCATTTTGAAACATTACCTATGCCTTACAATGCGGCAGCCATGGCTTCTTCTTCAGCTTGCTTCAAATCCTTCAATTCCTATTGAACATCCACAACCTGAGGACTGTAACAAGCCACAATGGGTGACTTACTGCTTGCAACTTCGCCTTTCTTCCTGCAACCTTTGATTCCTTAGCGTACCTGAGAAAAAATGGCCAGTGAAGTTGATGAGACCAATCTTAACAAACTTCGTGATTATAATGGTCTAATGAATGGATTGGCCACCTATTGTGTACTAATGTGGAACATTCCAGATGTAAAACATGAATAGATGTGCAGAAACAGATTTACTCACCACGTAAGATCTCTCCCTTTCTGCCATCTTCCTACTGATGCCTTCAGTGAATGCCCTTCAAGATGACATTAAGTTAACTTGTCAGAGTCCCACACTGAACAACTTACCTAAATAATTTTCTCTGCTCTTGTCTGTTTTGACATCTTCCCAATCAAACTGGTCTTTTCCCCCTCGAGTACCTCCTCTAATTCCTCCCTTGTTCATTATTGCGCAGCCGTTTGATTCCGAGCTTGTGCCTGACGATCTTTGCCCACCGCACTCGTCGTTGTTACGTACTGTAAGTTGTGTTACTGTGTGATTGATGGTTGTCAAAGTTTTTTAGACGAAGATGAGTCTCGGTGGAGGATTGAAACTGGGAGGTTTGGGGAGTGGGTTAGGACAGCAATCTGGTGAGTATCGGCTCTAATTAAGGTTGCGTGCTTTATGGATATTTTCTTTGTGCTACAAGGAGGTTTGCAGCTCGGTGGTGGATTGGGCACTGCACAGGGTGGCCTCAAATTAGGACAAGGGCAAGGACTGGGCCAGACTGGTGGGCTGGGCACTGGACAAGGAGGTCTCAAACTTGGACAAGGACTTGGCCAAACTGGTGGTCTGGGAGCTCCTCAAGGGGGTTTGCAACTTGGAGGACTCGGCCAAACTAGTGGACTGGGCACAGCTCAAGGCAGTCTCTTGCTAGGACAAGGACTGGGTCAGAGTGCTGTTTCTCAAGGAGGCTTGAAACTCGGAGGACTGGGTCAGACTAGTGGACTGGGTACCTCACAAGGAGGACTCAAACTTGGCCAAGGATTGGGCCAAACTGGAGGACTTGGGTTAGGGCAAAATAGTCAAAGTAGTGGTCTTGGATTGGGACAGGGTGGTCTCAATCTAGGACAGACCAGTGGACTGGGACAGAGTGGTCTAAATCTAGGACAGACCAGTGGACTGGGACAGATTGGTCTGAATCTAGGACAGACCAGTGGACTGGGACAGAGTGGTCTGAATCTAGGACAGATCAGTGGACTGGGACAGAGTGGTCTTGGATTGGGACAGAATACTGGACTAGGACTGGGACAAGGTGGTCTTGGACTTGGTGGCACAGGACAGAGTGGACTATCTTTGGGGACAAGTTAGTAAAATAATATTCAGTGGGATAATGAATAATATAATGACAGTTGAAGCATAATGTAGTACACTCAATCGAGATAGTCTATGGCTTTATTAGTTGTAGATAAGTGGTTCAAGTGTGCTCTTTGTAGTTATATAATGAGTAATAATTATATAATAGGTATTATTTGGTCAATAATCATGTACATAGAGAATCTGTAATACACTTAAACCTCTATCTGGATTAGATCATACTAAGTAGAACACTCGGGCACTTGATTCACAAGTAAGTTGATGTGGTATGCTTTTTGCCTACTTTAACTTCTTAAAGAGGTAATATTCATAGTAAAAAGTCGTTTTTTCTATATACAACTACTGCTACTATTTCAAACATTTCAAAGCTTGTTATCACAGACAGTACACTTTGAAAATTTGCAGTATATTGTGCTTTCTCCCCTTATATCAGCTCTCCAAGCTTATAGGAAGGTTTCTTTGAACCGAACTTTAGACAGGAGACACTTGGAAAGCATACTGCTTTGTTAGAAGAATGTTTTCTCCTGCATGCTTTTTAAAGATGTAATTGCCGCACTTGTTTCCCTACAAAATATAATGCCAAAGCAAGAAATTCAAATGCATAATAAAATTGCATAATTAAAAGGTGTTTTAATAGTTGAACACTAGAGTTTAATGTCACTTGAGATGCCCAGTGCCTAATGATTCTAGCTACACGGGCATGTCTTTATCTCTGTCTAAAATAGCTGTGAAATGTCTTATTTTCATGATTAGGTCTAGATGCAAGTGATTTAGATCTAAGCCATCCATAGGCATTCCTCTTTCTGCAGGCTCTGGATTGTCATTGGGAGGAAGTCTGGGAAGTGGATTGGGAGGAGGTGGGACTGGCGGAGGTACCAGTGGACTCAACTTAAACAAAGGACTGCTGGGAGGTCTCAACCTCGCTGGCACCTCTAGTAAGTTCTTGTTGTGGTATATTTTTTTGATGTAGTATTAGGATGATATGGCATAAGTACTATTTTAATATTCAGGGTTTCATACAGGATTTTGTTTAGGGGAGGGGGGGGGGTTTCGAGTGTAAAAACTGAGTTACTTTTTTTGTGTGTTTGCGAAACTAACCAAAAACTAAGCATAAGAAAAGATCTATTGCCAAAGTTATTTTTTAAAGTTATTTTTCAATGACTTTGGAGTCAAAGTCACTGGAGAAAGTACCAGGGCTCCAAGAGGTCCTAAAAGAACGGACAAGTTCTCCAGTCTTCTGTGAATATTTTTAGACATTCTAACGAAGTGATCATATTGTTCTTTCAATTTGGTATAGCTACAGCTGAGAGATTTTTTTTTTTTTTAATTTAGGTAACGAAATCAGCTAACAATACAGAGCTTGGCATGACTAAAGAGTTTCCATTGGAGGTTTCAAATTATAAGAAATAATTTCACTGGATTATGAGATAAATTCTAACAGAATAATCACTGGATCATGCTTTAATGTTACTGCAATGGTCACTTTTTTGTTATTAAAATATTGTAGCTGATTTATGCATTAAATTGGCTATTCTTTGGGGGGGGGGGGGGGGGGACTTTCACTTGGTGGGAAATCCCAGCTTCCCTCCCCCCCCCCCCCCCCCCCCCCCCCCCCCCCCCCCCAAGCACCTTCTCTATGAAACCCTGAATATGGTACAATTTCACTTCGGTTGCAGTTTGTGGAAGTGGGATGGGAACTGATAGGTTGGCTGAGCAGAAGAATATGGTAGAATTGCTATTTTACGCCAACTTTAGTTGGGACTTGGCTACTGATAGGACGAGTTGGAATGCTGTGTCTAGACAAAGCAATTAAAATTTAATTAAAAGATATAGAATATTTTTTATTTTTCTATTTTGAAAGAAAAATAGCAGTAGCGCGAGTCCTCAATTATCGACACCCATCTATTATCGACCACGTAAGCCTCAATTATCGCTAAGAACACTAATTAAATAACTGATTTTACCAATACTATGGTTGTGCTGGTTGAAGGTCATATTGACAAAAAATAGAAGTTGCTGTGAAATTAAAAAGAGAAATGGTCATTGCTATCCATATATCTACGTATCTGATGTCTATTGTTGTCAACCTTGATGGGCTAATTTTATACACCAGTACAATTTCTAAAGCAAAGCCTCAGTATGTGAACTCTTAACTCAAGAAGTTTTTGATTATAAATTAAGTTCATGTAACTCCTTCAGAAATGCCATTCACACTAAAAGTTTACTTACTCAGAAAATACTTTTTCGATATAGGCGCAATTGTTTTATATATTATATATATATAATGTACATTTTCTTCAGCTTCTATTGCACAACCTTCATCACTTGGACAAGGTATTTTCAACTCTAGCAATCTTCTTCAGCAGCGCCAGCAACAGCATCAACAACAGCAGCAGCTGGGTGTGCAGCAGGACGACAAGATCAAGTTCCAACTGGCTATCAAGGCTCCTGGAGTGTTTGGTGATGACAAGGACCAGCTCCTGGTCAAGTTCAATGTGCTGCAGGCTTGTTGTGGCACAGGAAGAGGACTTGTCAATTACTATGGCCACCTTCAAGCTGTCACTTTCACTCCTGATAACCCACTGTGCAGATTCAAGGTTAGTTTAAACTAGGTTTATAAAATTGAAACCCTTTACCTAATGGCCAGATAGAATGTGTGTTTATGTTTTTTTAATCAGATGTAGTAATTTGCTTGTTGTTGAAGCATTAAGTAACACTTATTTGGCAGTTTGGCAGCTACACATTAAGCACAAGAGAGTATGGAGTGTATGTGTGGCATGTGTGGACTAATTATCCACCACACAAATTAGTTTGCAGTTAATATATTTTACGGTTTGGATACCTTTTACCAGAATGTTGTATGTTGCATGCACCTCAGCATTGTGATATGACCTGGTCTTGCAACTATAGTGTTGAAGATAGTGAAGTTTTTAAAAGCAAGTTACATTTTTGCAAAAAGTCAAATGCATGCATGCACATACGCACATCCATCCCTTGAATTAAGGACATGATTTCATATATTTCTTATAATTCCTTTAATTAGTACAGTCGAGCTCATTATTGCAATTTTTTATGGTGTGTTTTGCGCAGACAATATGTTACAACCGTATTCCTACTCTGAAAAATGAAGATGGCCTAGTGTCTCTGAAATTCAGCACCCAAGTCACTGAACTGCTGTCCAAGCAAGACGATGTTTGCAAGAAGATACAGGAAGTGGTAGGCAACACTTCTGTCCAGGTCATAGTAGAGAGCGTGACCCCACTTCCTGATAACTGGTAAGGGTATATCTTGTGTGCAAGTTACATATGGAGTTGTTTAGCCAATTGGTTAGCTTTGTTACACAGATGTATTAAGTACCATTATGCTTACAGGACTGGGTGAATACTGTCTCAATTCTCTCTTAGCTATACCCACAACTTTCTGTACTAATGCCAGGGAGTTAATGTTAGCAACTTGGTGGCAATAAAGTCCATTGATATCCATAAAATGGTAAAATAAACAACTGTGTTGTGACCATGTGTACAACAGTAAATTCTAACTGAATTCTGTATTATTTTTTGCTGGTTTACTCACTGTCACTGCTCTATCACATGCAATACTATTATATGAGCTAGAAAGCTGGAAGTTGAGAAGTTTGTGAAGAGACTTGTTTGACAAGAGAGTCTGTTATTACTGCTTTTTCACTGTGTATGAACTTTCTATTTAAAAGTGACTTCATTAAGTCTGTCTGGACTTTTGTCTTGTGCTTTGAGTCTCTCATTGAATTAGAATGACAAAGCTTCATTGGCAACTTGCCATGGTTCTCAGTAGATATCTCCTGGTTTAGAGAGAAAGATAGTCTAATGGATAGAAAACAAGGCAGAAAAGATATCAAAACAACAAGTAAAAATATGAAAATGGCTTTTGGGATAAATTCTAAATAATGCTTCAAGTTCTTCATTCAAACCTTATTATGGGGTTTGCATGTCTATGCTATGGTTGTATCACTACTGTGGTAGCTTAGCAACCTCACAGAGCATCCCAGGAATGAGTGGGGGCAGCGGAGGGAGGAGGAGGAGGGATTGAAGGGATGCCCACTGTAAGTGAGTGAGTAGCACACATTGATAATGAGTTGAGAAGTACTGGCTACATCATAGATGGATGGATGGATGGTCTCACAGAACACACTACAGAAGCTGTTCTAGTGCTCAGAGGACTCGCATAGAGTTTAAGGCTGGGCTCTCTTGTGTTTGCAAACCAAGTGTATGTGTCAAATAGGATAGCTAACATTATATGCATATTTCTGCTGGGTTGGACGCTTTCATATCCCCAAATATGAATGTGCCAACTAGTGCCCACTTCCAGTCGGCCCTCTCTGCCATTATTTCAAGCCTAGTGGTTTTATTTTGGAATTCCACCAATGCTAGAAATGGGATTGCTTACTAGGGGAAGTTATCACTGGGGTCTGGGCTGCTCTAATTAAGGCTTCCTCAGGGGCCCATCATTTCCCTTTCTTTCTTATCCTGAGGCTTTCCCCTTTGTTAGCTTTCAGAGTAGTGCTTGCATGCACAGGAGCCAGGTTGGTGTCTGTGTAGTTCTTGTGGGCCTCATATTGGACTGGCTTGTTGGAGGGGACTTGGCTGGAAAAGGAAATGTGTTGGTGTGTTGAGGTGGGTGGGTTTAGTCTCTGCTTCGGGTAGTGATGCAGGTGGCCTTCTTGACGCTGTCTTACCTCCAGTTTGTTTAGACTTGAAAATGAGGTCACTCCTCCAGATTCTGGCGTTGGGTATGAGTGAGATGTCGTATGTAATGGGGGGCACGAGTGGGTGGTTTAATTGGTTTGATATGTCCATTGAATTACATTGTGTGCTCAACATTTAGTTAGTAGCTTGTACACAGTCCACCCATTATAGTGATAAGTGGATTGGAGATAGTCAATCATTTCTTTCTTTTTTCATTCAATTGTGTGCTCCAGCTAGTCTATGGCGAACACATTATTTAGACGCTATGGCCAACTTATTTGGTAATCTTGTCAGTCATTATGAGCTTTTGAAGAGACTCTTCTTACTAAGTGGTTTTGGTTTACTTCTACCTGAAGAACTCAGAAACTTTACGTATAGTTTAGAAAATAGAGTGTCCTATTTGAGGCGACTGTTGTTTTAATGCATGGTTTTCAACTGAACTGATTCTCAATTCAGCTAGTTGTTATTGCTGCTGTTGATGTTGTTTGTTTACTCAATAAGTCTAGTGTATGCGAGGTGGGGGGAGGGGGGAGGGGGTGGAAGCGTAGTTGTGGGTGGTGTCCTGAGTTTAAATGAAAACTAGAGAGCTCAGTTAAATGTGGTTATATATAAACTTGTTGTGACATATTTTATCTCTTGTCAGGCAATTGGATCTTCCCTGAAGGGTTTATGTACAGCTTATAGCAGCATTGGGAGTCATTCAGTTAATATAGGATTAATAATTGGGTATTGTATCATTGAATGCATTGTCCACTGAAACTTTATACTTGTTAGCACTCAAATTGTAGTCAACAGATTCCGCAGGATCTACAAATACAAGATGTAACATAATTTACAATTTATGCTTGCTTGTCCCCCACATGGCCAGTCGATTTGTCTCTGACTGAAGGTTCGAAAATAAAGTACAACCATCAGGATGATTTGTACACCTTTTGAGCTTAATATTTAATTTTTAATTCTAGTTGTTCTATTTTTTTTTTTTTTTTTTTTTTTTTGTTGATGCGACAGTACTCTTGACTCTTGGTTCCTGTATGACTTCAATTGGATTAGTGATATGTTGGTGGCTTCTAGCAACCTTTTAATAAGCAACAAGCAAACCACTTTAGTATGCATATATACATTCCCAGATAAAAATAGACTTCCAGCCAACCAGCGCGTGCTGGGATTGGGATCTTTATATCATAAGTGTGCATGGCAGGCAGCGTATTAGTAATAAGGACACCGATATTCAAGAAGACTTTTCTGTGTCCTGTGGAAGCTGTGTGGAGTTTGCAAACATGGTTTTAGTTTGGAAATTTGTTTACATTGGAGTTTTTTCTGTCTTGTAGCAATGATGAAGTGAGACTCCACAATACTGTATAACAGTGAAATTAATAGTCTATGCTATTCAGCGGTATTGCCATCTTGTAATACGTATTTACTGGAACACTTTTTGTATCACATATTTACAGTTGCTACAACAATAATCATTCATCATTTTCTCTCATAATTTTAGTAGTCATTTAGTCATTGCCTGATCTCAAGTCTTTGATTTCAACTATTTAAAAACTAAGCACAATTTAATTAAAATTTGTTTACCGCTTGCTGTACAGACGAAATCTAATTTTATGCAACCACATTTTACACTGTAATCCTGTATGACCTGTTCAATCACAGGCTAAGAAAAGAAATTGGTGAAGACCGGCTTTGAAACCTAAATATTTTTTTTGTGAGTTCCAGCCGTATTTATGGGTTCACTGAGAAGTAAGCATTCTCTATTACGTTATTGTTGTTACTATTCAATGAGGTAGTTCGTAAACAATATGCTACAAGTGTCCTTCACACACACACTTCAAAAGGTAATGGAGTGGTTTTGGATTCTCTATTGCTGCTTTTTTTTTTTTGAGTTTTTTTTTTTGAGGGTTGTTTGCTGGTGTAGGGCTCACATGAGTGAGCAGTGAGCACAAGCACAAGTCAGAGTTGAGGCCTATTGCAATATAACTATATAGGCCCTCAGAAGCATTATTAATTTGTTTACTTTATTAGTTTTTGTTGTGTTTCAATATCACCCACAATGAGTAGAAAATGATTTCTCTTACAAACAGTAGAATGTGCATTGGAACTGAACTATTGAAGAGTTGCATCCTCACGATCAGGAACTGGAGGTCATTGTTATGGATAGTCCAATGTCAAAGACACATCTACTGAACCAGCCTGAAAGAAATGACAGTTTTGCAATTCCCTTGCATGCATACTTCTAGTTTGGTCGGAAATGAGTGGTAGTTTGGTGTGCATTCTGCACTTAGGGACTTGCATATTTTTAACAGACATAATTAAGGCTGGCAAGAAGAAAACATTCATTTGGTAATGGGATATGTTTGTCCGGAGTCTCGCGTGCCTAACATCCGGCATTCTGGGAATACTCCGTGAGCTGTGGTCCGCGAAAGGTAAATAAGACTGCCACTACGTCGAGGAGGCTAGTTAATTTGGTATTCACTCCATTCTTTCCCCCTTTTGGCTGACATTGTTCGTGATCTTTTCGTCATTACTATTCTTTGGCTTTTCCCTCTCACTTCCCATTGTTGGTGGTCCCGTACAGTTCTGATTGCACGAGTCAGTGTACAATGTGGGGAGATGTTTCATAAGCACACACTAGTATTTTCATAAGCCGAATGCGAGTGAAAATACAAGCGTGAGAGTGACATGTCATTACATTGTGTATCAGGTGCAATGAATTGTTTATTGTACATTGGATATTCTGAGGTAACTGCACCATACTTTATATGAGGTAACTGCACCATACTTTATATGAGGTAACTGCACCATACTTTATATGAGGTAACTGCACCATACTTTATATGAGGTAACTGCACCATACTTTATATGAGGTACTGCACCATACTTTATATGAGGTAACTGCACCATACTTTATATGAGGTAACTGCACCATACTTTATATGAGGTAACTGCACCATACTTTATATGAGGTAACTGCACCATACTTTATATGAGGTAACTGCACCATGAGGTAACTGCACCATACTTTATATGAGGTAACTGCACCATACTTTATATGAGGTAACTGCACCATACTTTATATGAGGTAACTGCACCATACTTTATATGAGGTAACTGCACCATACTTTATATGATGTAACGCACCCTACATACTTTATATAGGTAACTGGCACCATACTTTATATTGAGGTAACTCACCATACTTTATATGAGGTAACTGCAAAACCATGAGGTAACTGCACCATACTTTATATGAGGTACTGCAAACCATACTTTATATGAGGGAACTGCACCATCTTTATATGAGGTATGCAAGGCACCATACTTTATATTAGGGCGAGGGGCCTGTACTAAACCTGCACCATACTTTATATGAGGTAACTGCAACCCTACTTTATATGAGAGTAACTGCACCATACTTTATAGGTGAGTAACTGCACCATACTTAATGAGGTAACTGCACCATACGTTATATGAGTAACTGCACCATACTTGATATGAGGAACTGCACCATGAGGTCAACTGCACCATACGTTACATGAGTAACTTGCACCATACTTATATAGGTTTAACTGCACCAACTTTATATGAGGAACTGCACCATACTTTCATAATGAGGTAAACTTGGCCCATACTTATATGAGGTAACTGCACCATACTTTTATATGAGGTACTGCACCATACTTTTATATGAGGTAACTCAACCACTACTTTATTGAAGGTAACTGCACCATACTTTTATGAGGTACTGCACCATAATTAATATGAGGTAACTGCAACCATACTTCATAGGAGGTCAACTGCCACTGCACCATACTTTATAAGAGTAACTGCACCATACTTTAATGAGGTAACGCAAGGCACATACTTAATATGAGGTACTGCACCAGACTTTATAATTAGGTACTGCACCATACTTTAATATGAGGTAACTGCACCATACTTTATAATGAGTAAACTGCAGCACCATACTTTAATATATAGGTAACTGCAACCAGACTTTATATGAGGTAACTGCACCATACTTTATATGAGGTAACTACACCATACTTTATATGAGGTAACTGCACCATACTTTATATGAGGTAACTGCACCATACTTTATATGGGGTAACTACACCATACTTTATATGAGGTAACTGCACCATACTTTATATGAGGTAACTGCACCATACTTTATATGAGGTAACTGCACCATACTTTATATGAGGTAACTGCACCATACTTTATATGAGGTAACTGCACCATACTTTATGTGAGGTAACTGCACCATACTTTATATGTGGTAACTACACCATACTTTATATGAGGTAACTGCACCATACTTTATATGAGGTAACTGCACCATACTTTATATGAGGTAACTGCACCATACTTTATATGGGGTAACTACACCATACTTTATATGAGGTAACTGCACCATACTTTATATGAGGTAACTGCACCATACTTTATATGAGGTAACTGCACCATACTTTATATGAGGTAACTGCACCATACTTTATATGAGGTAACTGCACCATACTTTATATGAGGTAACTGCACCATACTTTATATGAGGTAACTGCACCATACTTTATATGAGGTAACTACACCATACTTTATATGAGGTAACTGCACCATACTTTATATGAGGTAACTACACCATACTTTATATGAGGTAACTGCACCATACTTTATATGAGGTAACTGCACCATACTTTATATGAGGTAACTACACCATACTTTATATGATAAGGTAATGCACAGAAGAAATTCTTAAATATGTTTTTGTAATTGGAGGTTATTTTGTGACAGGTGTACTTTTATTTTTTTCCTGAATTGATTCTGGTCTCTCTTGTTTCCAATAGCTCAGAAATGACCATCTTTGTGTTTGACAAGAACTCTGGCCGTCGCTTGCTGACTTCTGATGTCCACTTCTTCCTGCACACCAAACGAGTGAGTATCCAGTTATGTGTCGAAAGAGAGGTGCTTATCTTAGTGTGGTGCCCACATAAATTCATCTATTTCATCAATATGGTAAAGTGATACAGAAACAATGCCTTACTAAGTCTTTATTAGCTGTTATTGGATTATGTTTGGTGATTGGATTCAGTCTGACCACCACCAAAACACAATACCGTGATAAGTGACGATTTTAATAGGTCAGAAAGTCTGCCATCTGTTGATGTAACCTTTTTCTTAGAATCCGAATTAGTAACAATTTCCCTTCGAATTAGCTTCTTTACTTTTGTTATTACTATTTTTTCTCTAAGTGCAGGTTTTTGTAACCCTGTTGGTGATTGCGTAGGAAAGTCTCTTAGTGTCTATATTGTCTTGGGTAGTAGCCAGAGTTCTAATGTTGAATAAATATTGCCAGGCTTCCTTTTTCTCCCTTCCACCATCTTAATTGTATCACCACCATCATCATCATTACTTAATAGAACTCAGGTGTTAGTATTGTTATTATTATTGCGTCTATCTTACTGTGTATGGCTGCAGTCACAGCTGGAGAAGATTGGAATGGTCCTCTTGTACCCCAAGGAAGGCTTGACGGAGGAGAGCCTCAAAAGCTACCTTCAAACCCCGCCTATGGGTAATGTGATTAAAACGCTCGTTAAGTCATTTAAACTCTGACTTGGGTTAGTTAGGGAATGCTGCAATGTTTATTCGGTTTGTTTCCATTGCCAACCAACTTCAAACGGCTGACTTTTTGTTTTTAGTAGCACCATTGGCTGAGATTCAATTACTATCAATTAACAATGGACAATTCAATAAAGTGGTGCCCCAAGGTGCTTAAGAATAAGATTAGCTGGAGGGGGGGAAGCTGGTGTTCTTTCTGTAAGTGGACTCGGTGGATGGGGGGAGCTCTTGGAGACAGGAGAGAGTGCGTGTCTGCTGGGGATTAGTTGTTGTTAGGGGAAAAGCCACACTGGGCTCTGTTAATGTTTGTTGTGGGACAGTTTTAGCCTTCCCGTCTGCCTGAACTCTGAGGTGCTGGTAGTAGATAAATTCCATTAGGTAAAGTGTTTGCTTTGTAGCGTTATTTTTTATATTAGGGCAGGCTGGGTTTGTGCTGGCTGCTTGAGGCCAGTCTTGCCAGAGGCTAGCTTGCTAGCTCTTCCTCACCTCATCCATCCATTGTTAAAGTGATGGGGGCTTTACCTTTTGTGACAGAAAAAAATTCCTGTCCTACACACATACATACAGAGATAAGCAACTGTTAGAGTAAAACTTTGTTTTAAAGTGTTTATATTAAGTAATTTCACACAAGTCTATGACAGTATGGAGAGTTTATTAGTGTCTTGCTCCTTACCTGTCAATTCAGGAGTTTTTCTTTATTGTTGTTTGTTTTGTTGTTGCCATTGAAATAATGCACTTGTGCTGTAATTTTTGGTCCAGGGTAAATAAAGTTGAAGTGTAGTCCTACTGGAAATGCAACTTCCACTTATTTGAATAGACATGCATGCAATGTATGATCCCATAAGAATCTATATTAACTGCTATCTGAATGTTCATCACTTAGTTCCTTGTGGATGCTGCTTGTATGTCTCTTATGGCATGACATATGCTAAGATTTTCATCAGGGAAAGAATGGAGGAGTGAAGTGAGCAGGGTGTTTACTTTTGATGGAGAGTAATGAGTTAATGACTTATGATTGGGAAAGCTTGTATCTTTGAACTTTGCTGATAGCAAAAATAATAAATAAAGGAATAGAAGTGTTTTTTTTTCCTGTTAAGAGTCTAAATAAATATATATATAATATACATATATAATTAAGACTTCAGCTGAGAATGGCTGAATCAGAATAAGTAAAAAATAATTAAAGAAGCAAATAATAAAAGTATAATTAACATGATTTTAAAATGTAAATTGGATTTGGTAGGTTGTTGAGCACTTAATTTAAGTGTGCTGAAGCTTACAATCTGCCTTGAAGAGAAAAAGGAATTAGTTTCATTGTTTAACTGTAATTATATTACAGTATTGTGTCAATCATGTATATATAATACATTATATGTACCTCAAATTATCACACCTGATCACGAACAAAGGATGGGAAGGTCGTCCAGTGCATATGGAGCAGCCTGTACTTGTCCTGAAACCACACAATTCAATTTTTGAAATTTTGCAATGACTTGAGAAGGGTCATATTCTCCACGCTTCTCGTTATGCTTTTTATCTATTAGCATTTTTTAAATATCAGTTGATACAATCACACTTTGTCACACCCATGGGTGACAAATAAACAAGAACCCAACCCTTTTTTTTTATACATGTTTCATGTACACCGTACCTGGAACACATGTTATTGTAAATAGTGTGTGATTAGTCTGATCGCAATCTTCATGTGCCTTGGTCTATCACTAAATTCATGGTGTGATGAAGTTATGGAGGCTAGGTCACTATTTTAGGAGCATGGAATGTCCTATAAAAAGTAAGAATTTGGCATTGATAGAGTTCCTTTTGGGAGATCCAGATATCCTTTAAAGTGGACCAAGGTCTGAGGTCATTGAGTTGGGGGCACAGGTCGTCCTGGCTGGATTCGTATTGGCTGGGCTGAAGGCCAACACAGAAGCCGTACAATAGTCGATCTTAGACTTCCACGTCAACATTGAACTGGATTAAGGCTTGGAGAATGCACGTAGTGTAGTGTGTGTGTGTGTGTGTGGATTGTTCCAAAGATTATGTTAGGATAGATGAAAGAGTATCAGAAGTTTTGCATGTCAAATCTTGGGCCTTAGCTGTATTGTCTGTGTAGTTGTACCATCATAAGGCACTTACTTTGTCAGTATTTAAGTTGTTCTAAATCCCCAAGTAACACTTAATTTTCTGCTTATTAATATATTTTTCCTGAATAATTTCGCATAATGTCTTGAATTTGTATCTAGTGGGTTTGTTTATGTCTCTGGCTGTGGGGGCACAGTCAGTCAGAAAGGAAATGTTATTTTTTGGGACCACTGGAGTAGCCACTCATCAGCTCATGTGGGTGAAGGGTGGGTGGGTGCATGCTTCCTTTCTGGTTTTTTTTTGTTTTTGTTTTTGTGTGTGTGTGTGTGTGTGTGTGTGTGTGTGTGTGTGTGTGTGTGTGTGTGGTGAACACATCTGCTTCTCTTCCTCCAGTTCCTTTTATTTTGTACAAAGGGGGTAGCATGGCAAAACTAATTCTTTTCTTTTTTTCAAAGTGGAAGTACTGTACATGCTAAACACTCAGAGTTCCTTTGGGTTGGCTGTGTGTGTATGTCAGCATCAGCTTCCCTTGTCTATGTCTCCATCCTTACCTGCTTCCTTCATAATGCTTTCTTGACACTTAAACTTATAAAGCTATCTTGATTATTTACGGATCACTCTGTGAGGGTCAAGGGTGCAAAGTTTCTTGGAATTGTCTTCAGATTCATGTAGGGTTTCCTCTAACACTGACTGTACAACATTAAAGGAGTAAGAGAGAGAGAGTCGAGTCTGGTTTCCTTGTATTCTGATGGACTCGATTGGATTATAAAGACACTACAAACACTATATGTAGCTTGAAGTGCTAGCAATCTGGTCGTATTTTAAACTTTAAGTGTGGCATAATTTTCTCCCATACGACACACTCTGGGATAGCTACACTGCATTTAGGTCAGTGCATTGGACTAGCAGTATTTATGGACTACCATAGTTGGTCCAGTGATGTGCTCTTTGTAATGTCTGCTGATCGTTTCAAGTGGCCATAGGCGTGATAATGATAACTTTACTATTCAATTACTGGTCCCTGTGCTGTGCAAATGTTCTCCATGGACTGTGAGAGCCACTCAGATAAATGGAGCACTACAGAGCCAGTATGGGGGCTACAGCTTTATTTTTATTGGTGGGTGGCTTCATGATTTTTTTTTTTAATTAATTTTTTAGCAGTTGAAGTATCAGAAATTGTGGTGGTATTTTTCAACGTGATAGATTATTCATTTTATCCATTCATTCGGTTCATGTGTTATTGTTCAATCCATTGCTTTGTTGTAGTCAGAGTCTCTGCTTCATCTATTCCTCAGTCCGTTAACATATTCACCCAGTGCCAAATGCCACATTAATCTTTTCGCCATATTTATGATATATTTACACTGAGTGTGGTTCCTTTTCTTTTGAGGGGTCTCATTGAGAGCTGACAATGGAGAGTCACTTACACTAGGAATTAATTAGGCTTTTGCTGCTTTTTTGGTATCAGACTGTATTCAAAAGACTATATGCAGCCTTTTGAAACTATGCAGGGAAAAGAGTGTATGTGTATGTACATCAGGACCTCTAATGAATCCTCGACAGATAAGAATTGTGAGGCCATGAAGCACTCTTAGAGCATGCTGATAGACTATCTTCTTCCCTCTTGCATGCCGTTATAGTAACGTCCATGTGGTAGTCCATAGATGTGTGAAGGAGAATAGGGTCTGTTGGATATTCATGTAATAATAATTTTAGCAGTATATTTTGGGTTGAGTAATTAGTTTTCTAGCCTTTGAATTCAAGAAAACATTGCCCCCCAAAAAATAAAATAAATAAAATTAAAAAAACAACTCAGAAATTCAAAGGGAAAAAAATGAGTGTGGTGCTTATCCAGTTGTTTTTAAAATTTGTATTTCTAGAAGCTCTTTTTATATTGAAATAGTTTAATTATATGTGGTTGGTCTGTTTTGCATATTCTGTGCAATAAGTATTGTATAGATATGGTATGTAGCTGATAGAATGCACTACTTTTAGACGACAGTCACTTTGATGAAGTGGGGTGTTTAAAGTTGTTGTTGTTTGTTTGTGTGAGGAGAATATCCACAAATCTTCACGTTAAGAATTTATGTGAGTGGTAAAATGTTCATGGCAACCATTAAAGAAGATTGTTGAAATAGTTTTAAACTTCAGTTTCTGAATTTGTGATTGAAATGATGCAGTGTGTGTGTGTGTGTGTGTGTGTGTGTGTGTGTGTGTGTGTGTGTGTGTGTGTGTGTGTGATAAGTTAAGGTCAAATATGAACTAATTTTGAGGCTAAATTTCAAAGGCACAACTCCAACAACTCTGTGGGAATTTTTAACTTCTTGAGGTTTACAAGTTTTTTTTTTATGTGAACAGAATACCACAAGGTCCTTAATTGGTTCAGCTTAAACTAATTAATATATTATATCACTTATGAAGGTAATTGGTATTCTTTCTATGTAAAAGATATTTTATTTATTGACTTTATAGAGAATGTGGCATGTTAAAATCAAGTAGTAACTATTTTCAAGCCAAGTGTTCAAAAGTGATCATTGCTACATCCCGAGTTGCAGCCTTTTACTATTGATTCCATCTAGTATGCTGTACCAATTCTGATTGCCAGCCATAATATGTACTATAGGTTTGCCTTGAACATCAATGTAATACATCACTATTCGGGAAGGCAACATGATTTTCCCTCTCTTTCTCCTTCCCACTCAGATGTATCTTAGAATTTGGAATGTGATGTGAGGCAAGTGTAATTAGGCATTAGCTTTTCTTTTGATTACAAATGATTTGGTGTTCCTCAAGCACTGGTATATCAGTCAGCAGAGATAGTCTAGTATTCCGCATAGTCTGCTATTGAAGCCTCATGGCAAAATTATCCCTTGCACTCTGCGTAATGTATTATTATAGACTAGCCAGTACCTTGATGTAATAACGTATGCAAAATTAGGAATGCATGGCATAAATTATTTTTATTTATTGTTATTATCCTCTACCACTTGGATTAGTTACATCAGTCTGTTTTTTTCTCTCACTTACTTTTCTTGACCCATGTTATGAATGCACGTACCACTGTTGCCGCGTTATCGGCGTATTTGGTACAGACGACACTTTACCAACCCAGATTCGTTAATGAATTATTCATACATGTTTAGTATATTGCTCTGCTTCTATGTCAAGTTCAACGCTTTCTGGAGTTGTCATTGTCTTCTAAGTCTAGAAGACAAGATGGCTGACTATTTATGCTGATTACTGTAGCCCTAATGTACATGCATGCTGATTAATGTAACCCTCATTTACTTGCATGCTGATTAATGTAACCCTCATTTACTTGCATGCTGATTAATGTAACCCTCATTTACTTGCATGCTGATTAATGTAACCCTCATTTACTTGCATGCTGATTAATGTAACCCTCATTTACTTGCATGCTGATTAATGTAACCCTCATTTACTTGCATGCTGATTAATGTAACCCTCATTTACTTGCGTGCTGATTAATGTGTAGAATTGCCACCCACCATGCTTGTGTTGCGGTTTACTCTGGTTAAAATACTTTTGTGAAATTCTAATAAGAATAAAATGGAAGGCAAGTCATTACAGTGAATGATTTGTGGGGAATAGTAAGTGTTTGGTTGATGATGCCATCCAGGCTATCATTGGTTTTACTCAATGTAAACAATTTGTACAGACTAATTAGATTATTATTTCAAACCTGAAGCAGTAATTGCCGTGTTAATTGCCTAGTGAAATAAAGTAATGACATCCTGAGCATGTTTTGAAACATGTGGAAGAAAAATCCACTTGGTAAATTTATTTTCCAGGGCTTGGCCTTTATTAGCTTGGAAAGTAGCCTCTCTCTCTTTTTCTTGTTCTTGAAGTTGAGTGCATGACTATGGCTTGCCAGTGATGCAGGTGTTTGGCATCCCAGAGCGCCCCAAGAGTGTTGGACAATAGATGGGCCATCTTGATAAGAGATGGGGTGGGCTTAGATTTCTTAGAGCTTCAGTGACCCCTCCTGGCCTCTGGTTCTCATGGCGCTGCTCTTTATTGGTTTTGCCTGCTCTTTATTGGTTTTGCCTGTGGGATTAATGGCGTAGATTGGGAGTAAAGTGTCATGGCCAGGGAGAGATAAAAATGGCTCCAGCATGCTTGGAGAAACCAATTATATATATATATTATATAATATTATATATATATGTATATGTGTGTGTGTGTGTGTGTGTGTGTGTGTGTGTGTGTGTGTGTGTGTGCTTGGGTGTGCTTGGGTGTGTTTTGGTTATCCACAATAATCTGTCCCAATCCAACCAATGTATTAGTCCATGAGTCAGCAATAGCATGTGGTGCTACCTGGATTCACTTGGATGAGATACTCTTTCTCTCTTTCTCTCTCTCTGTCTCTCTCTCTCTCTCCATGTGTGTGTGTTGCTGACTGTATTGAGTATGTGCACACATAGTGCTGAGTTATAAGAGACCAGAGATTACTATTATTATTATTATTGTTATTATTATTATTATATAATACTGGTATATATAATATATATATGGTATATATATATATTTATTCCAACCCTAGATATCTTCACAATGATATTTTTAGGTACATGACCCGTGATTTCACGCTATACTGCGCAAGCTCATTACCCCTGTAGTTATAGCAACCAGCCAAACTTTTCTCAGTTTTACAGCTACCTCTTCCTCTGGTGTACACCCTGCTCTTTACCCTGTTCAACTAGGTTAGAGCAGCTGCTAAAATATCAGCTGGGGGTGTGGGTAGCCCTTACAACCAACTTTACGGCTGTGAGTTACCCTTCCTCTAGTATTAACTACAGTAGTGAAGAAGATATCTAGTGTGGAATAAACCACTTATTACACTTGTCAGAGTGTTATGGCAAGGTATTTCACTCTCAGGCTTTATTTTCACTGCCTCTGGCTCCATGAAAATAAATTAGCCTGCTCCAGTGAAATATTTTGCCATATCACACTCTGACTCATGTAATAAGTATTATATATATTATATATATATATATATATATATATATATATATATATATATATATATATACTGGTATATATTCTTATTCTTGGCAAGTTGATGGGAGAAGAACTTGAATGCTTCTGTGAAAACACCATCTCCAAATAATAGGTATGTGTTCTCTTCAAAAGGAGTCTGGGCAGATTCCTGAGTAGCGGTGGCCAACACTTAAGCATCATGTTGATTGACACTGGGTTGCCTAAGGGTTTGGGAGTGGAAGCATTGCACCACCTGTGTAAGCCACAGTATAGAGGCTGAATCAACTTTCTAGTTTGGCTCCAGCTGCAGTCTCTTAAGGATGCCCACTGTATTGCCGAATTACTGCTCGGTCAGACCACTGCCATGACAACCCCCCAAGAAATCTCATGTGAGCACAAACTAAATTTATTCCTTTAATTAAGTTCAGCTATATCACAATGGGGTTTTTAGGTCAGTTTTCTTCTCAAGGAAGGAAGGAAGGAAGCCTTCAGGTAGCAGAATCTGCCTATACATATTGAATTAGTGATTGGCCATTGTAGGAAGAAAAAAAAAAGCTAGTAGTGAGAGTGGAAGCGTCAATTACGAAGCCTGAGAGTAAGCAAGAGAACTTTGAATGTGAGAGCACGTGGTAGCTATGGTTGGCTTCCCTGAGGTTTGCAGTGTGGTGGAATCTGTGCCTTGGTTTGGATCAGGTGGGTTGCATACCAGGTCATGAGCACTGTACACACAGCTGAGAGCTGGTCAAACCCAGAAGCAGAATGGATCCTGTACACAGCTCCTCTGGACTGTTGGCCCATTAGTGGTAATGCTATAATAAATTACTCTGCAGCCCATTAATTAGAAGCCCTTGAGGTGAGCTGAGACTTGTCAGGAACAGTCGAGGCCAGATATTCACGACCATTTTATGCTAATGGTATTCATGCCGGTTTGTTTGGAATATTCTGCAGCCAATCAGAAGCCTGGATTTTTTTTGTACGCAGCACTGCCAGTGGGGGTGCGCACGGTGTGGACTAATGTGTGGGAGGGAATGAATAATGCTGTTGAAATTCATGTGAATCCGTCAACCTGTCTATGATGAATGCATGCAATGTGAGGTCATTCTCTCTCTCTTCGATGATGGGATTTATAATTATAATTTTATTATTATAGATTTTTATTTTATTTTATTTAAAAGCCCTCTTTATTATTATTATTATTATTATTGTTATTAAGGGTTGCTGTCATTAAGTAGTTAGGTGTAAATAAGAAAAGGTTACTGTAGCAGCTAATCAGCAAATAGTCAGGTAACCATATTGCTGAACCCAGAACGAAGTCTTTGCATTATGCTATAAATATACATGTCGTAGTATTAAATATATCTTAGTGAGTATCAAAAGAATGTGTGGCTTTTGCTGTGTCTAGTTTCCCGAGTTGTATGCCAAGTTGGAGAACATTGCTTCGTTTTTCTTTTGATACTCCTTTTTTAACATATCTCTTTATTGGCCATTCAATTGCTTTCTTTCTCTGTAGATCTACAATATGTGTCTAGCACTATAGAGTGTTTAAACACAGCTATTGTAGGTGTTTTAAGAAGTATATTCTGACAGTGTATCTCCTGAATGCGACATACAGCTAATAGCACTACTTGATAGCAAAAAGGTTATAGTGTGTGATGCTTGCTCATCCTCACATGCATGTCATCTGTAGTTTTCCATTTTGCCATCTAGTCACATGCAAAGGAAAAGATAGAACATACATAATTTAGTTACCCTCTGAAAGTGTTTCCATTCTCCGCACATGCCCAATGGTTATTTTTTTATACTTTATTGTTCGTGCTAGCTTAGCTTGTCTCTGTCTCTGACATGTTTGCTGGCAGTTACGTCATCCTGCTACCTTGGTCTGATCTGATGGATAACTTAATAAGGGAGACCACTGCAATAAATGCAGTAATGGGTTCAGTAATTACCCCAGCACTTAGCTATCATGTACCCTATCCACCTGTACCTCCAGGCTCACCAACAATATCCTATTCTATTATAGTCTAGCAACCAACTACAGTACTCCGTGACTGTGTAGGAGGAGCAAGGCAACAGCTGTACCTTATCTCAGTGACAGAGATTTCTCTCTACTCCCTCTGTTACCCCTCTCTTTCTCATTCTTGTCCTGTCTCTGTGCTTCATGGAATGTCTGTGTGCCTGAGCTATGCGTGTGCAGGTTGCGGGGAGGGTCAGTAGGAGGCTGTGGGAGGAAGACAGCCTGAAGAAAGTGTGACATTTTTGGAATTGATCTCGTGGACTTTTTTATCAGTCTGCTCCACCTATGGGAACTAGTGGGTCATTGGGCATGCAGAATGGCTGCTATTCACTGGTTCCTATATCTGCACCATGAAAGAAGTTGCTGAGTTATAGGCACATTGCTTTACTGATTCCATACCAGTGCTTTAAATAACTAGGACAAAGACAAAAAGTATAATAATAATGATTACTGCTACTACTACTACTACTACTACTACTACTACTACTACTACTACTACTACTACTACTGCTTCTGCTGCTGCTACTACTACTACTACTAATAGCAAGTTACTTTCTCCCTCACATGAAAATTGTATTTTCAAGAACATGTATTTGTGGTAGGTAATAATTACAAGATAATAGGTGTGACAGACTTGGGGCTTCCAATTTCCTGTTCCATTTCACACTATTTTGGTGAGCCACAAGTCCCGGCAAGTGTGAGTTCATCTGCAGAAGTGGTGGTTGAGGGAAGAGAAAAGTGACTTGGTGAGCCATCTGGAGCAGGAAAGCCCTTCAAAATATGCTGTTTCTAGAGTTGAAAAAACCAATGCTGCCACTTGGACTGGTCCTTGGCCTCAAGAGTCGTTGGCTTGTGGGCCACTTAGTCGAAACCTTATATTACCCTGAAACCTTCACAGGTGGACTTCATTTATACCCATATAATATATAATATAATATATACATACATAAAAAAAATATCTCTCTTTTTCAGAACAATGTATATTATATTGTGTTGAAAAAGGAAGCTTTTTTTTTTTAATGAACCTACCAATAAACATTTGGATGTGCTTTATGCTTTCTGTGTTGGTAATAATAATCCTTTTTTCAAGACTGAACATAAAGAGATTGCATGTCTTCAACACACTCCCCCATGGATATCAAGCTGTTTCGTAAAATAGTCTAAATTTAGGTCTGCCAGTACAGGTGCTCCAGTTTTAGCTTTTTTGTAAGTGGTTTATAAATAGTTTAGAATTATTTGTATTAGAATTCCAATATGGCTTGTGTTCAGTCTAAGATACAGCTATATTAGTGAATGTGTGCATGAAAGAGAATAAAATGAGTGCGTAATTTGGTGTTCGTGATAGACTAAAATATGAAATTCTAGTTGATATGGGGATACGTATTCTCTTGTGATTGTGTCTTTTGTAAGCTCTTTTAAGCGTGGTGTTAATATATTTAGTCGTTGTATTATACTGATTCCTTTCTTATTTGAATACCTTCATCCAGTGCTGTGGGCAAAAGGAGGCGTTCGCCCCCATCTAGAAACCCTTTAGTACTAACATTTGACTATGCAGCATTAAGTCATACAACATAAATTAGCTTGTTTTAAAGTACTGCAAGGATCTTTTATGCAACAGATAATAGTGTCTGTGTTCTGTATTGTACTCTCACTGCCCCTGCTAAAATCTAAGAAAGTTGTTTCCCCCTCCTAGATCTGTTTCTGTATTCAGCTCTGCTCACCTGACTGTAAAGTTCTCCATTTTTTCACAATGAAAAGGGTGTTATAAAAGTTATAATAGTGGAATGTCAATTTTCCGGACTTAATGGAGATTAGGTGTTCGTAAAATCACAATATTCATAAAATCAAATTAAATGAATAACAATAAAAAGAAACACAATTCTTGCTGCTGTATTTATTGAGAACCCAACAGTGCTATTCATTGTAGAGCCAAAGTGTTCTAGGTGTCAGTGATGGTGTTAGTAGTTGTAGCACCTTCTTTATTTAGCTGCTTGCAACTTTCAAGCTTAGTCTGTGGAAAGAATGTTTCTCTTCCTTTTAGTCCTTTCAGCCATTATCTCCACACAAAATATCTTAAGGTAACTGCTTTACAACAATAACAAAAAGAATAGACCAAAAAATTATCATTGAATGCTTGTGTAGCCTTTATTTCTCATTTGGTTAAAATTTCAAATATCTATCATATTTATATATATATATTTGTATAGTGCTATGTTACTAATTGTGTCAAATATTATAATCACTTGGACCTTTAATTTATTACTATCTGAAGTAACGATTAAAATTCCTCCATTCAGTAATTCTTTACTTAAGGACAGGTACTGTACCCATTACTTTGACTCTTATATAAAGTGATTATTAGCAATAGGGTTCAGCCATCTTCCATTTTTATTGGCTGTATTGATATTGGTTGTATTGGTTGGAGTAGCTAGCTAATGTGTATAGTAGAGCTAAGGGTTCACACCTTTGATGCTTCATTATTTATTTATTTATTTATTTATTTGTTTATTTATTTATAATAAATCACATAAGGAGAAGTAATAATTGTTTGATGACAAATGTGATAATCTCATGAGCAGCTGCTTTGGTAATAAAAAATATATATATATATATAATTTACCAATAGAGTATGAATTTCCCTTTCTTCTCCCAGTTACCTGTTGTACATGCAGTGGCACTATCCATGGCTCTAAATGCATTTCTTTCCCTTCAGCATTATATAGTAGTCTTCCTGACAATAACCACATGTATTAATTCAACAAAAAGAAAACCATATGCAAAAAAATGTATATAATATGGTTTAATAATTGTCTCTATAATACCAAGCATATTTTTCATGGTTGTTGTTGACAACAAAAATCAGGATACCCTGGTTAATCTATGTGACTTAATTCTTTTATGTGTTTGCACGTGTGTGATATTTGAATAAGTCAATAGCGAAGACTTCTGGCTGTGTTTTAGCTGGAGGAATCCCTTTGTGAAATGCAGTACACAGCCTTTAGCTGAATGTGGGTCTGGAATGTGGCCCCAACAATGCCAAACCTCTCCCCTCTGGGACCTCTTTCTCTCTCACACTCACACACACACACACACTCACACACAGTCTTGCACATACATGCCATAGCTCACAAAGGGGCAAAAAGGGTCAGTCTTGGATTCTTGAGGTCAGGGACTTTGCCAGCTCACCACTCATCTTCAAAGCTTATCTTAATTCCCAGAACTAAGCCTTGGGCCCAAGTTATCAATTGACCGACCAAGTGCGGTGTATCATTGCTGTCTCCCTCCCTTTTTCTTCATTTTGCCAGTGTCGGTGTCACATTGCTCCTTCTCTCTCTCAGGTAACCCCACTGTATAAGTAGTAGTTTTTTTTTGTCGTGTGATTGGTGAGAGCTGAAAACATGGCATTTGGCTAGCTAGCTAGAATACTGAAAAATTCCTGAGCTGTTTTTGGCAAGTGTATGTGAATACCATGGCCTAATGGAAGTATTGTTCAGTATCACCATGGATATTTTTTTAACATTGTTTATTGTTGTCGTTGCTAAGGCCGGTGGAAGTATGCTGGTTCAGCATAGTAACTACAAATATGCATATAGCGCTGACATTATATTAAGGCTCGCTGACATTATATTAAGGCTCGACAGAGTCGAAATATTTTGTTGATTATTTACTTACATATAGCAGTTAAAACTTTGAGTTAAAAATTAAACAACTTATTAAGAATGTCCCATTATCTCCCAAAAACCATTACTCGTTTAATTTACATTCCACTGACAGGCGGGCACAAATAGAAGTTTAATTCAAGAGTTCAAATTCCAAGCATACTGGGAATGTGGTATGTTAGTATAGCCTCCGCTACAAAACACTTCAGTAATGTGTTTGCCCGCATATTTTCTTCATTGTTATCTCATTTTGATTTTGTTGTGTTAATGGATTCTGTTGGTTGGACTTTATATGAGAAGTTGTAATTTTGTGGTTCGATGTTGTGTTTTGTTTCCCTTCTTTTCTTTTCTTTTTTTCCATTGCCTGCCAAGTCATGAAGATAAAGTTGTTTGGACTTGTGCAATTATTTGGTTGTTAAGCTCAATTAAGACCAATTAGTCTGACAATCTAAGGGCTTGAAGAAGGAAGTAAGAAGGGAAGTGACTTAGTGGCAAGTTGTTGGGCTGTGTTTTTGTATTGTTTCGTTGTTGCTTTTTTTCTTTTTCTTTTTTTCTTAAAGATTTCTTTGTCAAATGTTTTAGCAAATAGTCAGTTGTGTATGTAACAGAGGCTAAACTTTTCTTGTGTACATATAAATTCCTCTTCTAAGTCATCAGAATTCAGCTCTCAGTGTGCATGCAAGTGTGATTTTTTTTTGGTAGTCATAATTCATTATTTATCCATGCATTTTGCTACGGACTAAATTGCAAAGACTGAAGCACTGAAAGTGGAAGAATTTTAGTTTTGACTTTATTTTCCGAGGGAAAAAGTGGCATGGGAAACACCCTTTAGAGTCCCACCCTGATTGCATGATCTATACCCAATCTTATTTAACACCTGCTACAAAAGTCAGAACATATTAGGGGAGACATCACAAAAAATACTTGGTAAAAATTAGTTGTACAAAAAGCTTACTCAGTAATTCTCTCATTCACATACATAACTATCATAATATATCCAATATTATTAATATTGTTATTGTAGTGGTACCTACTACTACTGCTACTATTACAACCACTAATAAAACTGCTGCTTATAATAAAAGTGGTTGCTCGGTGGGCTGAATGTCCGACTCGATTTGTGAAGTTGCTGCAAAGAATCCAGTGACTCAAACTTGCGTATCAACATGCCAGAGCCTGTGGGAGTTCAGAGGGTTGGAAGCAACTTTCACACAAATAAGGGAAAGCATACAATAGACATTCTAGAATGTACAAAGCTTGGGCTCTTTGTGATGGCTTCTTTCCAGGATAGCCGGTGTTTCTTCCTCATGCCAGTGTTCGCTTTTGGTATCGGACATTGCCGCTAGAATTTCTCAGCGAACCCTCACTAGGACCCCCTATCCCTTTAAGATGAGGATCCTGTAAGGCTGCCATCTTTGTTATCTGGGAGTAAGAACACTCTAGATGGGCTCACGTTACTCCAGTTAGGCTATGCTTGGCAACTGTTTTGAGTGTGTGCTATTGGAGGAGGGGTTTGCCAGTATTATGCAGGGTACTTGAAAATGACACAGGGAATAGAAACTGGTTCATAGTCAACAGACAGCCTTCAAGTGCTGCGTCTTGATCTAGCCCTTGATTCACGTAAGGGTTTCTTCTCTCATTCATTGCATAATATACAAAAAATAAACAATAACAACCATATTTGTTTTCTTCTCCTTCTTCCTTTGTCCTGACATGTGCTGCTTCTGTGCTATGAAGGAGTTATAATATTTGTGTCATGTGGTATGGTGGTAGGTCTAGAGCTGAAAACTATCAGCTATGTGCGATAGTTGTAAATCATCACTGATAAGATAAAGCTGATACTCTCTTCTGCTGGAACCCCCCCTCCCCTTTAATGTAACTTCCTGCACTTACTTCTACCCCCTGTTCAAGCTCCTAGGCAAGCAACAATCAATAAACTATACTTCTACTGGCTCCTTTCAACTCTTGCTAAAGCTTTTATATGGCAGTTTCTAACTCGGTGGTGCAAGCAAATTCATTATAAAAGAGTAGCAGTGCATTTGTATCCACATTTTTGGTGTGAATTATAAATGTTATGAGAGCGACTGAGGAAACGACAAACGTTTCCTTGTAAAGATATACAAAAACTTGATAGTGGCTAACAATGAAGCGTGGGCACATGTTACTGGTGCTGTCATGTGGGCCAAGAGAGAGTGAGGGAATGCCACATTGCCAGAGTTATGAGCACGAACAAACAAGCTAATGACCTGGCAGCCTTGCGGTCTTCTAAATGGAAGTCGTTACTGGGACAGCAGCTGAAACTGCCAGCCGCTGCTCTATGTAGTTTTGTGTTAAAACCTCTTGACTTTGGTGTAAGCTGAAGAGGAAGGACAGATAACTAAGTAGAAGGGCAGCTTAATTGGTTCTTGTTTTGTGCAATTAGGAGTCAGTAATTGTCTCAAGCACTTTGTAGAATTAGTCCAGTGCTCATCATTCTTCTATGTACTATGAGTGGGCAGGTAGCCATTGTTACCCACACTTGCTGCAGGGCATTCCTGGAGCGGGATTAAGTGGCTCTAATGAGTACTAATAGTAGTAGTAATTTGCTGTTTCACACGTGTAACTGGCTGTGAAAGGATTTTTTTTCTGTGTTTGTTTGTTTGGTTGGTTGTGCAGGAATCAATTCTCAACTGTGGGAGCAGAGCAGGAGGGAAAATCCGGACCCCAGCAAGTGAGTGGTGTCAATTATTGCAGCATGGGCTGGCATGCCAGGGCAATTAATAGCTCAATTGCTGTGTAAATATAATAAGTAGTAGCTTTAGTAGTAGTAGTAATAGTAGTAGTAGTAGTAGTTGTTGTTGTTGTTGCTCTACTAAGGAATTTACAGACAATAATTTATTTTTATTTTGTACTGATGCTGTAACAGCATTATCACAAAATATAAACTATCTCATAAACTTAAATTTTGTACTTGTAGTAATAAATAAGTTGTTTTTTTTAATTGAATAGGATAAACCTGATTTAAAGTTGTTTTTCTTTTTGTCCCTCTATTGGTTCTCCTTTCCCCTGAGAGTTCTCTTCCTCATAGTTCAACTGACCTTGCTTACCACTAAATATTTTAAAAAGTTCATTGGACTATATCATATTGCACTAGAGATGAACCTTTTCTCAAACCACACAATTGGGTCATCCCAACCACCTCTGCTGGTGGACGTGTGAATGGATTGGGCTATTAAAAGCAGTAGCAGGTCTCCAGCCAACACTAATGAATCACCTCTTCTACTTAAGGCTCTATGTATGTCCTTATCCAGTCCCCTTGAATCTGGTACTTGCCGCATATATGCCCGTAAGCGCGCGTTAGCTGGTATGTTGGTGCATGTTTTTGCCCGTCTTGGGTGCTCCCATCTGTTGCAGCACTTGTTAGGAATGTGGATCATGTGCTCTGTTGGATTCCTGAGTTCACAGGCAGAGAGGGAGGGAGTGTGTGGGGAAACCTGCACTGGTTCCCTGCTGCTATGCAGCTCCCTGGCCAGGCTGTCTCCAGGACCTGCAGACTACGCATGCCAGTCTGTGGGGGGACACAAAAACAAGTTTTTCTCTTTTAATTGATATATGCTTAAATTATAGACAGTCAGTGAGTTGTAATTATTAATTTAATTTTTATGTACATTTTGATTGATTGTTATTAGTAGATTCAAATTTTTTATTTATTTATTATTTTTTAGTGTTTTCAATCAACTCTTTTTTTTTTTTTTTTTTTTTTCTTTTTTTTTTTTCTTTTTTTTTTTTTACATCTGTGTTGTTTGAAGTTCTTTAGTTGTGTGCATGTGTGCAGACATGCGTTGTTGTTGTCACTCGTGTGATGCCACAATGGTGGGTCAAGTATCACTCTGAACACGCTTGTTAAAAGTTATTGGTTTCTGTGTGGACTGTTGGGGCCTCAAGTGTGTGTGTGCTGCTGTTTCAGAACATAGCTCTCCTCCAGGTGGTTTAGGTTGGTCTCACCTCTCACCTGGGCCTGCTCAGAGCTGTGTAGCAGTGAGGCCCCACTGCTGCGACATCGCACCTCTGCTAATAGCCTCTGATCTAACATCCACATGGCCAAACACTCTGCCCATGATCCATTTTGTGCTAGGCTTTGAGGCCCACCTGTTGTTGCAAGTGTTGGGGTCCGTTTAAAATCCTGAAATAGCATTAGGCGAGCCTGGTGCTTGGAGATCCTAGAAGTTTCTCCCCTGCAGGCAGTGGTCCCATTGTACGTCCACATGTGGTATTTCAGGTGTTCCCAGCTTCAGTGTTGGCGTCTTAATTCTCGTTTTGGTCATTCCACACTCTCTGTTGCTTTTTTCTTTCTAAAGGTGAAATCCATTGTCGGTTTGCCGACAATACCGCTGATGTGTTTAGTTCTAGACAATTGTGTTAGCTTTTTTATTATGCAATGAATGGTTGCTAAGGGTTTAGATTGAATTACGTGCCCAGTTAATCGGCACTTTTGGATATCCCTTTTCTCTCTTCCCCTCCCCCCACCAACCCCCACCCCTTCCCTTCAGTGTGAGAGAATGACATGTGGGTAGCTGAATGTAACTAGATACAATTGATGGTTCTCTTGTTAGCTCGACCAGGAGCCATTTATTAACCACCATGAATTTAACTAGATTGTGTCCCTAGTCTTCTAAGGAGAGTAAGTGAGTGTCACGTAGCTGGCCCATGGTTGGGAAAAGAGGGAGGGTGTGCAGGTGGTCCTGGGAAATTAGAAGTATATGTGGCTCAACCAATCTATTTTGCCAGCCACTGGTACCCACTTCACCCAGCTTCATTAATTACTCTGCATTACTCTCCTTCTTGCTTGGGCCATTTTAATTGAGAATTGTTCTCAGACTAAATACCATAGGCACTTTAAATTAAAATACACTTATAAATAAAATTTTTACTTCTAGAGCCAATTTTAACTAGCAATCATAGTTAAAAGGCTAGAATTAGGTAAGGGATTTGTTAACTTTTAATTGTTTGTTATTGTCGTTGTGGCTCTGGCAGATTTGTACCTGTACCTATTGTTGGCTCCGCCTCTCTTCTCACGAGAATGAAGCAGCAGGAACAAGAGTCAAAGAAGCAGCAGAGCAGACTTCAAGTGAGAAACCTTAATGTAGTTTAGGTTGTTTTTGTTTACGTTTGTTACCACGTTTTTTGTTTATTTAAATTCATGCAGATAAAATGAGGTTATAAATATCAAATGATTTTCTGTCTAAGGTATTTTCTACCTTCTTTTTTTACTCACTTTTTCGCTACATGACTTAATGATGCTAGCTGATTACTGGACCTACGATTAGTATTACTCTCTTTATTTTCACCATAAGGCAAAGATATGGCTCTTGGGCAAGTCAAGCTAAGATTGTTATGTAAAGGGTTATATCTGTGCCAATTCTCTGATAGATGTATGTCTCGTGTACACATGTAAGAGACATGCTCACAGCTATTTAAAACTATGCAATTCATGTTACTATCCCCATGCAATTAATTTGTGATAACTAAATTTTGATTGGAGTGAGTGGGTGACTCATAAGATGACATCATTGTGTTTGTGCGCGTGTGCATATATGTGAATCAAAGAATATACGTGATGTGTCCAAGTTTGTGGGATGAGGCCCCCCTATCTGGAGGGCATCGCCATAACAACTAATTCCATTAAAATACCTTCCAGCTCAGTGCAGCTTCAGTAATGCAAACGTCTTTGCCGATACAAAAAACCTGTTTTTACCAAAGCTAAGTGGAGCTGATGTTTCGACTTCCTCCTGAGAAGTCTATCTAATAGTAATTATTATATCTATTCAGTCATAGATACAATTATTACAGGCACCAGAATGTGGCATGGAGAGATATTTAAGGAGTGACAGGTTGAAGTAATTTCAGCAGCACGTGCTAGCAAAGATAAAAATTAAAGTAAACGCGTCTTTCTGTATTACCACACTTTTATAAAACAAAAACTTGTTCTATAGAATATCTCTACACTGCAGCTTATGGTCTAAGTATTACTATTAATGTGTGGTAAGTGAATGATTTTAAATCTTTATAGCTCATCTAAGGTAAGGCTATTGAACAATAAACCTCCACTTAATGATTATTGTATTGCTTGCTTGCTGTCTTCTCGGACTAGCACTCTGTTGTTTCAAGGTACTTGTACGCAAGAAATTGAGTCGGGCTTCCTTGCGAGATCTTATATAACATGGACATATCTAAATGGAATGTTTGTCGGTCGGCTGTGTAACACCTATATACAATTTCATCCTATAAAAATTTAAATATACTAATTTTTAGATATTACGTCAGTATAATGTATTACAAATCTAAGGATTTACTTTTGTTGTTCATTCTGCGGAGAATGACAAAAGATAGAATAATAGTAACAATGTAGAGGTGTGAGTTGGGTTGTATTGCCTGCGCGAATAAAGCACAGTGGATTTCTTCAAGCCAGCCAATACTGCAACATTGCCCAGGTTTGTCAGACGGCCCTCTGTCCACCCACCTGCACGCCTGCCTGCATACATGCTCACATGCGCTATGAAGGGATAGATTGGTGGTAAACAACCCCCAGTGACCTTGGTGATGGCTGGTGGTGTTTACGATGTCATGTTGAGGGTAAATCATAACTTCAATTAGCAGAGACAAGTGCACAGCTCGGAGACAACCGGCAGATCCGAGACTGTCTATCTAGTCTAGTTCTAATGAATGTTGTGGATTTAGTCTAGTGCAGGAGTATGTTGCGATTTGTGAGGCTTAGGCCTTTATGCCTCCTGGACAGGACCATTGGCCTGCCACTGTTTACTGCTAGGAGTTGTAGTCTAAATTTAAAAGTTGTTTTGCATTGAGCAGTTAGAAATAAAAGGAATAACAATAATTGTTATTATTATTATTGTTGTTGTTATTATTATTATTATTACTATTATTATTATTATTATTATTATAAATTGTAATAGTGTAAAACCATTTTTGGTGCACAAACTGAATCACTGGTAAGGTTTCAGTCTCCATCGTTGTTGATTCCTTTCCTCGCTATGTTGGAGGTCCTGTGGTTTTCACTGTAGCAGCTCCATACCAGTCTGAGGTGTAAATACTTCTAAGTTAATCAATAGCACATTAAATATTTCCTATTCGTTTGTTATACCAATACAATTATGCAGCAGTGCCAGTGCGGAAAACCAGTGGACGCACAGTGGGGCTTGAGTAAGAATTTCTTTTAACAAAGCAGAATTTTTATTTTTAAATGAATGTAATATCGGAATCATCAGCACAGTATGAGTGACGGCTATTTCCTCATATTCTGCATCACGCAAGCATTCAATATTTTTCCCATATTGAACGCTGCATACTGAACGCTCCAAAGCACCCGTGCGTAGATCTGAATGATGCAGCTTTGTGTGCATGAAATATCTCCTCATATTGTATGCTGACTTATGCAAAAAAAAAATTATTTTATTTATTTATTTTTATTTTATTTATTGTTGTTGCAGACTCTGACGGACACAATAGTGCAGTTAAGGACTACCCATTCAGTTACCATTGCCAAAATAGCTGAGCACAAAAGAAAGCAGATTGAACTGAACCATCGTGTGCTTAAGGTAATGGATGTCTCTGTGATACCATGCAATTAGTGTTTAATCCTCAATACGCTGCCAATTATTCTAGAAGTCTTAAAAATGCACCTTCATCCCACACCACCCTGCCCTTCTCTTGTTGTTGTCTTATTAATTGTGTGCAGTGACAATGTGATCCATTGTGCACTTAAGTCCATCCCCCTCAAGTGTTTGTGTAATTGTGTGGAGTTGTCAACATCTTGTTTTCCACTTTTTTAACTTCCCTTTTTAGGTCATGGTGGAACAGGAAGTGCTCAGGAAAACTGGCTACTCCGTACAGACTGAGGAGGAGCATTTGAGGTGAGTTTAGTTTACATCCGGAGTCGTAGACAGTACTTTTTTTCTTTTCTTTTTTAAGCGGAGAGTAATAGCAGCCGGTATGGTTTGTCTCCATTGCCACTGTGTAAACACTTGCATACTCGGCCTTCTCCAACCAGTGGTGGTAAGTATGCCATGCTGCAGTCAGCCCATTACACGTTAATAGCTGCAAGCCATTCCATTATCCGCATACCCCAATTCACAAACTCTATGGCAACCCCATCAATTAAGATTGGCTTGTCCATTTTAGGGAAAAAAAATTATCTCAAACTGGAATGCATTTTTCGCGTCTTTAAGGCACTCCTGATTTTACGGAAAGTCGTCATTCGGAACGCTATCAGCAGCGGCTCATGTGGATTCTTTACATACCTGTAGTTGTTTTATATGTTGTGTGAGTGAATGGGAAAGATGTGCTGACAGCTTAGTGTTGCCACGACAACTGCTAGGGTGTGTGAAGTGTGGAAATGTGGAACAGCTGCATTTAATCATATTCATGAGAATAGTCCAGATTCAAGAGGAAACCCACTAGCCTGCCATTTTTTGTGTTTTTCTGTCACCAGTTACATAATTAGAATAGTTCTAGCACATGAGCATGTCTGAGGACTTGATTAAAATTCAGACTCTGAAAATTATGGACTACCTTTGGAAGAGCGCTTAGACACATTGTATGTATTGTGTATATTCTTTTTGTTAATTGTTGTTATTTTTGTTCTTGTGTGTTTTTAACACTGATTATTAACTCGCTATATGTGCATATTTTTTTATTTATTTATTTATTTTTGCAGAAGTCGATTGGAGGCAATACAGGCCGAGCTTGCGGCACCATTGCAATTTAAGGTGAGTTCTTCAGTTGTGTCCACTGAGCTTCTAGGATGAATGGGTGTGTTGACTGGATAGGGTCGGCTGTACGAGCTGATGTCACAGTTGAGGATGCAGACGCAGGTACCTGGAGTTAGGGCAGACATGCAACAAAGACTGGACCCTTCAGTCATGGCGGATATCAAGCGTGTAAGAAAGGAAGATTGTGTTTTATTGTGTTTTATATACAATAGGGGTATTTTCATTATATTTATTATTATTGTTATTATCATCAGTGTTGTTATTATTATTATTGTTGTTGTTGTTGTTATTATTATTATTATTATTATTATTATTATTATTTAACTTAGTCAAAGGAGAGTACTATATATAGCTCCATGATCATGATGAATCCCTAATTACCACTACTCGTGCTACATTATACAGCACCACATGTTTTCAGTGCAGCTAAGGCTTCTTGCTGGACATATGTGTATAATTTCACTGAGTAGCTATGTTGTCTTTCATTCCATTTATGTTATAATTTACTGCCCCTAAGGGTATTCCCGCTGTACAGGCGATATTGTCATGTGTCGTACTGTTAGAGTTCATTAATTTTGCTTGATATATTTGTACGTCTGTTCCAATTAGTTACTTTGCACTAATTCTTTACTTCAGATTCATGAACTAGTTTAAGTCATTAGAATTGCTATGATTCATCCAGCATCTAATAATATTGTATTGATTTGTCATGCTGTCCATACGGTTGCTATTACTGTACTTGAGGCTGTAAGGCTGTGTGTGTGAGAGAGAGTCTGCCTCATGGTTGTTGTGATTTGGTGGCAGTACAACATTGTGGGGGATGCGACACTTGCTCACTACCTGGAGAATGTGGCCGGCAGTCTGTTGCTGGGCTCCCTAAAGTTCCAGGCCGGTTGTTTAGTCCTATGTAGGCATGTTTCTAACCACGTCTCCTAGGTATTGGTGAGGTGAAATCCCACCTAGCCTTGACACCAACACATAAATCTCTTTTTTTTCTTCTTCTTTTCTCTCTCACTCTCTCACTTTTTTTTTTTTTTTTTTTTTTTTTTTTTTGGCAATTGGTGAATATTAATATCATGTTGAAGGTCAGTAATTGACTTAATTTTCAGACAAAACCCAGCTAACACAGTAAACTACCATCCTATACTTAGCAATTATTGGCCAGCTATTAACTATGTTGTTTAGAACTAGAGATAATTGGAAAGTTAGGGCAAGAACAAAAAATAGATTAGCCAGTGGATGGCCAGGCCACCTGCATATTAGGGGGTCATTGGTACTCTATAATTGAGTTGGGTGGAATTGCGGGTGTCGAGGCCATCTTTTTCCTGCTGTTGGTACGGGCATCTATAAGATAGCCAACAAGCTATCCCACAATGAAGCCCGGCTGCTCTGAAGGTCTTAGGCCGACAGTGGCTAGAGTAAGTGCGGAAGCGAGATATGAAGAACATGATGTTATTACAAAAAGTGCTGGAGATTGGAATACCATTCAAACTTGTTTTGAAGGACTTCCTTTTCTTGTTAACGCCCTCAATGTTAAATCACTTTTTTTTTTGTTCGTGCAAGTTGAATTGTTGTTATGTTGCATTCTCACTGGAAACTTGGCCGACCGAGTGCACCGTTCACTCTGCTTTGCCATTCTTCTGTGATGTGGTTTCTGTGGTATGTTTACTTGCAGCTAGACTGTCCAGTCCACTTCATCTCCACCCATTTGGCTGGTGCTCATGCGAAATGTGTCATAAGAGTGACATGAAATGGGCCCCTCCTATGCAAAAAACTGGCTCTGGCCACTGAGTGCAGGCCACTTGACTACTATCCCTGTGGATATGTTCTCTGTGTGCCTGCGAGAGCCTCTGCCAAAGGGCTTGTAGATTTGGCTGTAGCCCCAAGTGAAGGCCAGTGTGTTACGCGGGCCACTCCTATAGCCCGTGTCCAGGCGTATGCCTCTGAGAACACTGTGTGAACTCCTCCAGTAATTAAATGCTTAGGTAATGCACTTTTGGTTGCATGGCCCATGCATGCAGTGGCTGGCATTGCTGCTATGTGTGTGCGCGCTTGGTGCTCATAATTAGCTCTTCTTGAGTCAGCATCATGTCCTCTGGAAGGAGATTCCTGAACTTCTGTGTTGCTGTGTGGACTAAATCTGAAGTGCTCATTAATTGCCAGTACTGGCACTTTGCCATTAATCTGCAGCTATGGGCTACTACCAGCACTGACAGAGTGCACACTATACAGTCACCCTTATGCATGACTTGTTTGTTTAATATCAAAGTCATTACACTACAGTAATTTACTCGGCAGGAGCACAGTGAGTTTTTTGGAGTGACGGCCAAAGCAAGCTTCTTTCATTGGCGTCAATGTAATCAGTTAATCTTAGGAAGCCAGGCAGTTTGGCCTGAGGTCGTAGAACAGAATAATGCTAATGAACTGTGTGTGCTGTTCATTAGTACTAAACTGACTTTCAAGTGTTCTTTAATTGTGAGGAATTTCTCTGATATATATATTATATATACTATATATGTATATTATGTGTATATATATTTGTCTTAGACAGCAAATTCAATTAATGTCCCTGCCTCTTCCTCCGAAAGTACCCCACACTTTGGCTAGTGCCAAGCTTTGTGGAAGCGAGCTTATTTTGCTTTTTTTTTTAAAGGAGCATGCAACTCATTTGAATAATATAATGCAAGCATTACACAACCACATAAAAAGGTAGAGTATTGGGAAAGTCTAACGTGAAAATGCATTGATGGGTCATTGTTTGAGTTCAGTCTAATCCTTGCATTTATGTAGTGGATTTGAAGGTGGTGTGTTTGATTATATTTGCTATTAGATGCTATTTGCCAACTGTGGTTTTTACGATCCTAATTATGTCAATATTTTACATATAAATTATTTCGTATACAGTTCTTAGGTTCCTAGTTGTTTAGAGTACAACTTGTCAACTGAGAGTCAATGTCGGCTTAGCTACTAGTTTAGTTCTAGCAGTGTACGGTTTTGTTTACAACTTGAAAGCATTGAACTTCCTTTTGTATAGCTTGTCCAGATCTGCTGTACTTGTATGAATGCCTGGTAGTTGCAGAGACTCGTTGGTATGGTATATCCGTTTGGCTCTCACTCAGCAAGGAATGGCTTTAAGTGGGATTCTTTGCCATAAATGTAGGCACCTTCTGAGGTTTTGAGAGATTTTTTTTCCCGTCCCTCCTTAACGGAATGCATCCTTGTTTATTCTACATCTGTAGTATTTGACAATTTATGTGATATGATAAAGTGTCTCATATTTTTTAATCCATAAATAATTCAATATTTAACCAAGTATCATTTGTAAGCATACTAAGCTGTTGCTTTTTTGTTTTTAACTTCAACCTTTGATATGATATCCATTCCTGATTTAGCACCTGGAGCAGCAGCAAGGAGCACTGGGACAACTAGTGAAGGTTGCACGTGAAGTAACGGATGACCTACACTGCATGGAAGAAGGTCTCACCTCAAGCTAAACTAACTGGTGACATCAGCCTGCTATCATCCCTTCAGCTTCATGTACACAAGTAACATCTCATGCCATCACTTTCTCTTTCTCTCTTCTCTCTCTTTTAACAAATTTCTCTCTCCTTTTTGTAACTGCCATGCAGCAAAATATTCAAAAATATACAGGCTAAAATTAAACAGCCTGGTCACTTCGGGTGGGGTGAAGTTCTTCATTTTACCATATAGATTCATTTTGGCAGCAGAGCTGACATGGCCTGTCAATGTATGATTATTTTTAATAAGTTATTCATTGCCTCATGCATTGCTGATGAGACAAACATTCAAGGATGAATATTGGATACAAAATAAACAATTCTACATGTTATGGTCTGAAGATGTTGCAATAAAACTAAAATGGTTGAAATGAACTAAAAATGTATTGATATAAACTACCATGTATATTGCTCTGAGGAAAGAGAGAGAGAGAGTATAATGCAGAGCGAAGGGGTTGTTCTACACACGTGACATTTCCAGGATTGCAAATTAAAGAGTTTGAAGAAATTAGGAAATATTGGCTATAAAAAATAATAATAATAATAAAAGATTGGCAATTTAAGTTCTCCGTGGTGTTATCAAGTCATTGCATGAACTTGTTGTGTCCCAGTAAAGATGAAGGAGTATATCTGGTACAATAAATAATGGTCTGTTTGTGATCTTGGCTCCCTGGAATTAGTAGCTTCAGTGAAGGGGAGGGGGGGGAAGAGAATGATAATCGAGTTGGATAAGAGAATCTTTGCGAATCCCAGAAGAGATGGAAGGAAATTGTTTTGTGATGATGAAGAAAATACTATTTTGCTGTAGGAAGGAATGAATGAAGAGAGACGGAAATCTGCCTACCACCGGTGGTTGCTAGGGTGGTTAGTTGATGGCAGGCTGTTTGTGTTTTCCGTAATTGTGGCGCAGGTTGTGCTTGTAAGTGGAGGGGGAGTAGAAGAGAAGTTCATACCCGTAGGGTTAGGAAACACAAACTGGTTATGAGCTGTCCAGGGAGCTGAGTGGACCTGACTGTAAGGCGGGATAGATGTTGGGGTGGGAGTGTGGGAGGCAGCAGTGGGATGGTGCAAGACAAATCCCTGCTTGCTGAGAATCTGCTGGGGATGGGAAGGCGGGGTACCAGCAGACTTGGGTGTCATCAGGACAGAGCTGGTTGGAGAGATGCTGGGAGCAAAGCTGGAAGCACTCATGGTGCCCATGGGCATGTAGGCGCTGTGAGGAGCAGGAATGCCTGGCTGCGGCGCTCCTGGGTGGAAGGGCATCATTCCTTTGCCGTTCATGAGCTCATGCATGGCCAATTGGTTGGCTTTCTGCTGTCTTCTCCATTTGGCTCTTCTGTTTTGAAACCAAACCTGCAAAAGTGAGAGGGTACAAAATTAATTTTAAATTAGCAAAACTTATTTGCTATTGCAGAATCAATTTCATTTACATTAGTAAGCTCCAAGGCTAAAGTAAACATAATGTGCAGTTAATTGCAAAATAATTAGCTCAAAAGGAAAAGCTAAGGAGCTCATACCTGCACTCTAGCTTCAGTCAAGCTGATTCTCAAAGCCAGATCTTCTCTCATGAAAACATCGGGATAGTGGGTCTTTGCAAATGCTGCTTCCAGTTCTTGCAGCTGGAAGCTGGTGAAGGTGGTTCTGAACCTTCTTTGCTGCCTCTTGCCATTTCCCTTGGACTCGTTCTCGCTTCCTTCCCCTTTGTCAGAAGACTCTGACCTCCTTCGCTCTGGGCTGGACTCCAAAGTGTCCGAGCTGATGGAAGAACACTTTCCTTTGGGCGAAGAGGCGACCATAAAAACGTTGGAGTTGTCTGGGATATCGACAGGGTGCTGCATCGTCGCTACTGGCATGATAAGGTCGGAACAGTTCTGCATATGCAACTGGAACAGAAAATTTAAGTCTCTCTCGCGTAGAAGTCGTTCTCTTTCTCCTCGCTGGAAAGCTTTTTTTATGATGTTTCAACTAATTAGCTGTAATTGGTCAACTGCAGTGCTAATGCTCTTGTCAACAAAGGAGCTGGAGAAGCAGCCAGATACAGCACGTACTAAATCTCTTGCAAACTGTGCCTTTGCAACGCCAAAATGAGGACACTTGAAGTTCACTTTGGTAGAAGTTTAAGAGTCTCTGCTTTTATATAAATACTTCGACGCAAAGAATTTACAGATTGAATAATTGAAATAATTTCTGGGGAAACGTTGCGGAAGTGCGCAAAAGACGAGGAGGCTAGCCGCGGAATTTGTAAATACCACATGTGTGCAAAGTGTCTTGAGCTGTATGCACTAGAAGAATTTAGCTTTTGTGGGAAAATATTGTCCCAAGAGCCTTCCCCTGCTACTATGATTCCCCTGCTACTATGATTAAACAAAACAGAAAAAAACAAGAAAACCCTTTGATGTCTGCAGTTGATCAGCTGAGATTTATTAAGATTAATTAATTTAATTTAATTAATATGACTAGCTTAACACCAATTAGCAAATGAAACCATTGTGCACTGTTAGAGACATTATGATAATGAAGAGATGAATGATACATAATAAAATGACTATTCTTCTACTTGCAGCGAATCAGTTCTCGGCTGCAATTTCTCGGGCAGAGTCAAATCACTCGATACCGCAAGCAATCCCGTCTCTTTAACTGCAATGCCAGACATTTGCACTGCTTTTTCTCCTTCTGCCAGTTTTCTTGCTTTTCTTGGATCATATCCAGACAGCTTTGATGCCAAGCTTCGCTTTGCTTTACCCTAAAACAAAGAAAACATATATTTAACCATTACCTTCATGAATGAGTAGTTAGTTTCGCATAGCACAGCTTAGTAGTGACAACGTTTCGGTCTGTGGACCTTTCATTAGTAGCTGAAGAAAGTCATAGCTGAAGGAAGTCCACGGATGCTAATAATAAGCTAATCTAGTCCTTCAAGTTTAAAATTCATAGCAATGACTTCTATGAAAAAGTACCTTCGTATTGCCACAAAAAGGGAAATAGTAACAATTAATTATTATTATTATTTATTATTACAGTATTACTATTATTATTATTATTATTATAACGAACCTTTTTAGGTTTAGTAGTTTTTGTTGAGGCTTGCTCAGAATGAACCTGATTCAAATGCCTGGCCAACCCTTGCTGCAGAAAAAAGTTTAATGTTACGATAAGAAAATAAACAACAAAATAACTAACTAATGGACAAAAAGAATTGTAAGCATGAAGATTACTTGGAACAGACACCATAACTTTTACCCACCATCACAGACAGAAGCTCCCAATTGAGCGGAGGTGTCAGGTTACCACAACCAAACATTACAACATTGCCTTAGTTTGGTAATTCACCATTACAAAACGGAAATTCCACAAAGGAAGAAAATGTCGGGCACACACTAGAGTGACAGGCACTGGCCTGCAGCAGGATTCCAGGTAGGTAAAACACTTTGACCAAAGTTTTTTAATCAAACACAATAACACCAACATTAAAAATGCAATTCTTGCCAATCACAGTGGAATTTCTATTTTAAACCCAGTGAAATAGAAAGCCATGGTCTACAAGTGCCAAGGCATAAGAAACCCGACTTATTCCAGTATTATGTATCAAGCATAAACAAACCAGAAACAAAAAATAAACTGTGCAGATACTATTCTGAAGAATACGCAACCAAACACGTATTTCAGAGACTGAGATCTAACAGAACATGAAACAGTCAAACAGTCCACTAATAATATCATAAATTACTTGTGTTGAAACCCTATCTCCCCACAGGAGGTTGGAGAGAGAGTTATTGTGGATGGGTACTAGTTTAGTGTTGAGAGCTTTAGTGCGGCCAACAATTTAATAAAATAAAAAAATTAAAAATTAAATTAAAAAAAAGCAGATGCTGCATGAACCAATAAATACTTTTACTACAACACGAGCTGCAAACCAGTGATTTTAGAAAATTCAAAATTGAGGGGGAGGGGACCATTTGGATGAAAAATTTTCAGGCGGATAGTGAACCTTTTTCAACAAGTCACATTTGAGCAATTTTAAGTTTCACCCCACGTCAACAAAGATCAGTGATTTCCCCGGGATGACTTCAAGAGATGTTGCAACTCACTCCACTTGTACTAGTACTAATTTAGACTCGTCAAAAATCCATTCACAATATTATGCAGCAAACTGATGAATAGAAACTAATTAAGTTTTGACATCCTGCTATGTGCATTCTAATTAATCTGTGCTATAAAAAAAAAAAAAATAAATAAATAAAAACAAGAACAACAAAAAACAAATTAATAAATAAAAATTATAAAAATATATCTACACATTTATATTGCCAGTTTAGCAAGCTCCACGTTTCAGATTTTAAGGCAGGCTTGAACCCACTGAATTGGAATTTCCCAGAAAAATAAAATGAAATAAATGGGAGAAAATGATAATAAACCGAGCATGATGAAATCTGCCACTCAGTCAGTCTAAACCCAGCTAATGGCAAATATAATTTATAATACTTTTTACTCCCACTTAATCTGCATTTCTTGTCGGCTTCTTTCCAACACAATTCGCCCACGTACACTAATTAACTTTGACATACTATCGTGCAACCACACAATCCCCCAACTCTAAAGGCAGCACAAATGGATAAATACTTTGATACAAGTGCGTTGCAGGATGATGATAATATTAGTAAACACAATGTAATTAAGTGCAACATTTGAAAACGACATTTGGTTGCTTTGATCCACTTCTCTTACAACAGTAATGAAGCCACACAACACACATCCTGCAGAAATAGCCACACACTCATATAATGGCAGACCAGCATTCTATCTCACAGGAAGGAAAAAAACGAAAAATTCATTTATAAGGCTAGTTAAATATGATATATTCATTGTTCAGAATACATAGCTACTAGCTATCTACACATTATTATTATTATTATTATTACTACTATTATTACTACTCTGTCTACTTATTACCTTAGTTACAAACTTTCCACAGCACCCTTCCACAGAGCAAACGTAGGACTTCTTCTGCTGGTGGAAGGAAAACATATGCTGCTTTAAGTTATAAACCTAGAAGCACACACACAAACACACACACAATTATATATTATATAATGTATGTATGTGTGTGAGCACAGAGATTTTAGTTTTACACCATTCAAGCATAGTTAACAGCACTGTTAAGTGTTATATTACACTGCAACATAAATATTGTCAAGCATGCAACAAAACAAACCAATGATAAAAGTAAGTGGCATTGGAATGAAAAGTAGCAAACACAATTTAAATACTTTCTCTCTCTCTCACCAAGCCAATGTAGGGTATAAGAAACTCTGCCCATTCAAATATCCTAATTTAGACTGAGGAGTTCTCTGTACTTTGAATAAAATGTATTTACGTATACAATATCGGCAGAGCATACTTTACCATTTCAGAGCACCTAGACATGTATCATGTTATTATCCTTCACGTTAATTTACTCACATTTTCCTTTATATGGTTATATATTTTAACTTCCCACCTCTTCCTGCTAGGTCAATCTCTCCAAACAAGAATCTAAATTCTTGTAAAATAAGTGGCTATAAACTAAGATGCCAGAATGCTACGATGGAATGAATGGCTAACATTAGCAGTGGCTCAAATGTCACAAGAACAGGTAGCCGGGAGTGGGAAGAATCTCATTTCTACTACCGGCATTTCGGGCATTTCCTCTTTTCTAATCACTTACAGGATGTACATAGCACTGCGATAACAAATAGCTCGAACACAAACAAAACAAAACAAAATGCAACCAAGGCTTGTTTGTGGACGAGAGAAATCGGATAATAAATATAAGGGTTTTTAACAGACAGATTTTAGGAAAATAATCTTTCGTTTAGCTCATTCTGTAGACAGCTACACATGTGCACAGGCAATGTTCCCTCCTTCACTACCTCTCCAGTGTCTATTTAAAACCGAGCATTGTTCTTCTGGTTACTTGCTGGGCCCAAAATTCAACTCACAGTCGACCACTGCCTCACATGTTTACAGCTCCCTAAACACACAACACATCCCAACCGTATTGTGCCTGAAGGAACTAGAACAAAACCTCTCCCCCAACCAATGGTTCCACCACACCCCAGAGAGATACAAGCAGCAGAGACGACTAAACAAGGGCGGCAGAAGCTAACTCGGGAACTCCCTCTCCGAAACATCCCAACAAGAAGAGAGTGTTTTGCATTTCTCATACAATCCAGCGACCACTATCCAGAAGGATGACCAATGGGCTAGAACCACACCATTAGTAAAGACAGGAAAGAGAGGATGATCCACGTACTTCGGCAGGCTATTTGGAATGAAATGAAAAGAAAATTTCATTCTTGTTTTGTAGACACGATGTTAAGCCTCAAGAATGCAAGAGACTATGGGATCTGAGAAAGTGACTCACTAGTAGCAAGTGAATACTGACACTCAGTGTAGTATAGTTCTAATAGTGAAATGGCAGCTCTTCCTTCCCCCAATTACCACCTAAGTTGTGAACCTCACTTATTATCCAGCTCTAAATACAACCAAACAGGAAAGACAATGTGTGTGGAGTTTATTTAATTAAAAGCATCTATAAAGCCAATACCAGATATGAGGCAAAAACAAATAAAATGTTTCCCTAAAACTCAATTAGAATTCCATTAAAGCCATTATAGACTTCTCTCCATTTTTTGAAATGATAAGAAACACATAAAAGGTCTATAAGTGGGCACTTGTAAGACTTACTCCTCCCACCTAAACACAGTGTCACGATGACTGGTTCCGGCCACCACTCTGACCTCATCTGTTCACTTTACCTCCAGCTTCCAAACTATGCCCACCACGTGTAACCACAAACCCCTCAACTTCCTCTTACCCTCTCAGTACCTTCACAATGCTACATCATGCCAGACATTTCCAAGGTTTGATTAGCGCTTGTTAGTTAAAACTAAAGCCAACAAAAGCAATTCACACTCACAGCAAAACAATTAAGAAACAATAACTTTAAAAAAGAAAAAAGAAAAAAAAAAGAAGATGCTGTAACATTGGCTTTAAGTTTCCAGACTGAGTACTATTACTGAGGCTTCAAAAAATGTAGAACAACTGTGTTCCCACCAAAGAAGGAAAAGGGTGTGACCCTCTCCCACTATAGAAATAGGTGGTTCTACTCACATTGCTGTTCCACTAGGGGCGGGAAGGTGTCAGTCTCATCAGAACAAGTGGCTTCTGTAGTCCATCCCCGAGAAGATGGACATACTATAATACTCACTAAACACCCGCCAACACAAAGAGGAAGGCTTTGATTTAAGAGGCACGAGTACATGGTCCAACTTAAAAATTTAAATTTAGGCTGTACAACAAGACACTGGCGATCTTGATGCAACTAAGCCTTGAAGAGGTCATGAGGGCTAGCACCAGTGGCAGTCTCTCTTCATGCAGTTTCCTAGCACAGCCAACAGAAGGTAGCCATGCACAATCTGTTCAGCCAGAGCAGCATATCTTTACACTACCTCCATTTCTCCTCCTCCTCCCAAGTAGCCTAAATATCATATTTCATATCCACATCAACAAATTTCAAACTAGCTGACATAATGTGTATCAACTACAGACTGCAATCACTTAAGGCCCACGATGTATAGGGAATGCAGTATTGGACTGACAGCTGGATTTATTCAAGAAGAGAAGTGAAAAAAAACAAAAAAAAAAACTTTTTTTAAAACCCCATTTACTGATTGTGAACTCAGATATCAACCTCATCCAGTAATACATTACCAGCCAAATATATATATTATATATAATTAATACTTCTTTCTTTCTTTAATAGAAACAAGTGGGTGTTAACTCTATTGACAGTAGCTAAGGATGTGACTTTAAACAAAAGACATGCAAATTACTCACTAGAATGCATATCAAAACTACTTTTCTAAAGTACAAATTGATATTATATATATCCACAACGTCTCACACCATGGCAACAGTTAGGGGAGTGGTGAAACTGTGTCTGTTGAGCCTATCATGCAAAGTTGTGCATCAATAATAGAGCAGCAATTGCCCTCCATTCTAGATCAAGTAATGAAGAGATATGGTAGACTGCACAATCATGGTACTAAAAACAATATTTTATTCCATGTCTAAAAATAACATACCTGTAAATTCAAATCACTGAGAAACACACACATACACACACATACACACCCGGCACTCACAGTAGTGTAGACGCGTGAACATCCATCCATCCCACACGGGTACACACTCCTGACATCAGAATGGGTCGCCACATGCAACTTCACCTGCAGAGTAAGACAAACGACAAATCAACACCATTACAACACCTCACCAAATCACTGGAATTGAGGAAAAGGAGACACGACTTGCAGGGAACTGAGCTAGGAGACAACCAACTTTAATTCAATCAGGGTACTCTTAATGTCCGCCCAGTCAAACAGCTACTTGAGCAGACAATTAAAATTAAAATTAAAATCTATTCCCCAGTCAAATGAGTAATGTTATTATAGACAGAACAATTCAAATATATTTATTTTTTTAATTATCACTTGGTTATTACTTCAAACAAAATGGCCACCTTGTTGGGCACTGAACTAACTTCAAACTGATACTGAGTCTTCCATCACATGCTAATTCCCCAGTACTTCCACTACGAAGGCCACACAACATGCTACCCCTCCTTCCACCAAGGACATCCCCTCAAAGCCTAGTCCAACACACGTGGTTACAACAGATGCCATTTTCAAAACCAGCTGTTTTGAACAATCTTTCCACAGGCCCAAGTGAAAAAATTACATTTTAACACTCTGAAATTTCAACAACATGCCTCATTGTGAATGGAAGAATTATTGAAACTCAGGAACACCACAACCAAGTGTGTAACCAAGAGACATATTTAATACACACTGCACACACACACGGTACAATAATGGGCAGTACTGTAATTCAGTGTGTACTGTAATTAATTAAAAAGTACTTGCAAATTGCTCTTGAAACTGGACTGCAGTGAGTGGAGTTATCCTCGACATGTGCTTAACAATCTCACATTAGTAAACACACAAGTGTCAATTATTTGGTAGCACATTATGAGCCAGTTGTAATCACCTTTCTTACATAATATCCTGTCTGACTAACCTCCTCCAAGTCTCCAACACCAGCTCGCCCACTTCTCCTCTATCCACAACATAACCATCCATTCTCTCTTGCCACACCCACCAATAACTCACCATTACACACACATAATCGGCTGTCACAATTCTTTAAACAAATTTCACCAGCACAATTAGTGTCCCCCATCCATCACCTGCAGTGCAGTCTCCAGTTAACTAGATCAACCCCCACACTTGCCAGAACCAGACTGCCTGCTAATCTCTCTGCCACTCACACCTCTCTCTGCCCTTCGCTAGCAGTTGGCGCTAATGCCCCCGACAGACACAGCTGTGACTGAATGATGATTCTAGCATTCCTCAACCATCACTCTACGATCACCCAACCAACAGACCAGAGGTAATAGACAACTGTTTTACGTCCATTGCTATGGCCTGCTTGAGGTCGTTAATTGAGACCTGTTGCTGTTGCTGGCGGAAGTCCACATGGAGGGAGAGAGAGAGAGAGAGAGAGTGGGGGGGGGGGGGGGGGGGGGGGAAAGGGTGCATTTGTATTTTTCTAAACAGTCTCGTCTGCTATGGGCTGTTCGAGACCAACACGGAGCTTAGACATGTATGCCGTACACAAGATTGGTCCACTCATTGGCCCCAATGACACAATTATCTCAACAGCTCCTTTAAAAAGCATTCCTGCCAGCTTGCAAATCATTTCTCCACACTAGACGATGCTGCCACGGACTAATACATTTACATCGGCTGTCGGTCAATCCTTTCTCTCGATCACAAACCCCAAGAAGAGGAGAAAATTGTATTTCCATGGCCACTAATACGCCATTAAGTACACACGTGATAAGTGAAAATTGCAAAGGTGGCTAAAAAAGTCATTTATTACTATGCCAACAGAAACCAAGGTAAATAACATTAACAACCAAGTAAAGACTATAGGATAGAGTGCAAGGTTTTATATTAACTTAACACCATTTAAATTAGTGCTCATCACGTGCTAACTTCATTAAGTGGTAAAAACCAATATCAAAAAAATAATTCCAAATAAACCTCAATAACCAAGAAAGAATAACACAAAGCTAAACAAACAAACAAACAACCAGAAAACAACAACAACAAAAAAAAAGGAAAAAAAAAAGAAGCAATATTAGGTGAAAGAAATGTCTCTAAAAGTAAAGCACAAAATACTTTATTGCAAGTTCCACACATTTTAAAGCCAGATGTTCAAAGAAAAACTTGAAATTCAGCGAATAGCTATGTTTACACAACAACAACAACAACAAAACAACTGAAACAACAGAAATAGTTGGCATTTACTGGGCATAGCTACAGTGAACAAAAACTGACTGGTGGTTGCATTGTTGCTAATGGTTAAAGTGTTAACATCATTCTTTTGTTCGTTGAAAAAGAGCCGAAACATTTGAAATAATTACTACTGAATATGTGATTCTATTTGTGTAGTCTATATGTAGCAGAAATGAAAGTCTATAAAATTATAGCTATAGCATTTAATATTGGGGTTCGAATTGTTACAATTTCTACTTGGCATGTGCAACTACATTCCAGAGTGAGATGAGGTAGGTCATGCTGCATGCAAACACGCATGTGTGCAGATGTTGTCTTCTGTTTTAACAGTGAAAAACTAACTTAACCCGACACTTCGACTTCTTGCTAAAGCCTTCCTCATGGATCAATAAGGTCAAACATTCTTGGTGATTTTAAATGAAATGTTAGCAGTAATAGGTAGGTAGGACTTCAACAAAAAGTAAAAATGCTAGATAAGTTTTAAAATATATTTATTTGGGTGTAATAATAAAGAAAACTTCTATTATTGGCGAGCGAGACACTTACAGGGGTAACAGAATTGAAAATTGGGGATATTTGTTTGTTGGCGAGCGAGCGAGACAGTATTAGGGGTGGATAATGCAAAATCGGGTATATGTTATATATATATATGTATGTATGGATGGATGGTACGTATGCTCTTTAAACGCGCGCGCGGGGAACTTTTTTCTCCTAAAAACACGGCTATTTAGGCTTGACATCAGTTTATTCTGAAACTACAGCATTAAGCAAACCTTACTTTATACTTAAGCTCCAAAGTATGAGAAAATTCCTGCTAAAACGCTTGTTTTCAAGACACAAAAAGTTGATTCGACAGGTTACTATGGCATTGAAGACCCTTTTCCAGACTTAATTTCAAAACTTCGCCGTTTTATGGGGGGATACGGAGTGCCGGTTGTTGGTTGTCAAGAGCCGTTGGTAGTCAGAATGCCGTAGTATTAATGCTATGGAAGCTACTACTTCTCGATGGAAGCTGAGATAAGTACGCAATTCCATATTTGTTAGCTAAATATGCAAAATTAACTCTGGCCTTTCTTTTTTGTAGCTAAGAGCTTGTCAACAGTGACTGGTAAATTCAAATAGTCAGATTGGCTCAAATTTGGTACTACAAAAGTTACCACTGCTTAAGAAAATGAGGTAAGAAAGTAATTTTGTATTTGTGTGCTGAAATTGATTGTCTTTTGTTTTTGTAGGTGAGAGCTTGTTGTCAAGAATAATTCAAGGTAATTCAGATGGTCAAAGTATCTTCAATTTGATACTACAGAAGTTATCAATACTCAAGAATGATGTAAGTAGTAATTCCATATTTGTTGGCTAAAATTACAAATAATAACACTGGTTTATTATTTATCGTAGCAGGCTCGCTCGCCATTTGTGCTCAGGCACACCACTAGTTTATATATATATACATGTGTGGACTTACGTATGTCATTTTGTACTTTGACCTTCTCGTATTTTTGTGTTAGCTCGTTGTTCGACCCCGTCCCTAACTTCACTAAACGGAATCCACCGGTTTAGCGATCATTACCCGTATCATCCTAAAAATTGAATTGTTTACCACTCTGAATTCTTAGTTAAAACTCAAAAACTTAACGGAGTTCCATTTCTATTCGAGTTAGTGACGGTGGTAAGTTAATAAGCTATTTGTCACAGTTATAAGCCCTACTAAACAGTATTTGCTTGAAAATTCTTTGTCCACTAGAGTAACTATGAAGGTAATCCTTGTGTAGGTATGTTCAGTTGTGTGAAAGTATTGTGCCTTTACTTAGCTAAAGAATACCACAAAGAAAACGTGTAAATAATGCTACTTGTTTTGGTTGCTTTTTTTTTTCCTCTCTCAATTCTAACTGTTGCAGGGAGTGGTTAATATGGCATTGAATCCCCTTTACCGTATACACAAAATTTAAACTTGACTTTTTTTTAGTAGCTTGAGTGTTGAAGTTAAAATTAATTAGTGTAGTTTTAGGCTCGCTCGCTATTTGTGCTCAAGCACATCACTAGTGTATGTATGTATGTATGTATTTATGTATGTGCAATATTTCAGACCCAAGTAAGTTGGTGCATTAGAAACTGTCCACACTACTTTCAAGGATGAGGTCATACTGAAGATTAGAGAACAGTCCATTGTAGTCTTGAGATGATTTAAATATATACTAAACTCACTAATTTAATTGCAATCCAATTAACTAATTAATTAACACCCACCTGTGCACTTGTCTTGAACTTCCTCCCACACTGCTCACAAATCACTTCAAAATTTAAATAATAACAATATAATAATAATAACAACAATCACAACAACAACATAAATAGTAGTAGTAGTAATAATACACTTCCTTGTCTTTGCTGCTTCTTTTCCACTTATGCTATCACTAACTGGCAACATGACAGACAGCTCAGCTCAGTGAGAATGAAAGTCATGGTTGTGTTATTGTTACATAGAATCTCTACAAGAATGAACATAAAATGAGTCACTCTGCAAACACTTCAGAAACCTTCTTCCTCCCAGACTGCCCTCCTTCCTATCACAACCGGTCAGCCTCCTCCCACACAGTGCCACGTCCGTGACACTGTTTGCCACCACTGGGCCCCTGCCCGCCCGGTTTGTATTGGAGTGAGATTAATTAAGTTCTAATTATGTTATGAACAACTACAGCTTTACCTCTGACCAATCACCAATTAAGAACCTAAATACGGTTGAACGTTTCACTATAACAGGTACAAATAACAGCCGAGCACAGCCAAAAAAAACTGCTGCCGATACAAACAACATTCAATTCTCCAAGAAAAAAAAACTTTCGTAGAGGTTTATCGCAATGGATATTTTTTATATCCTGCCTAATTAAAACCACAACTGTGTAAGATTTCTGAAAAGGCCTCAGATCAACTAGCAATTGTCCCAATGGCAGCAAGACGAAAACAGCAGAGAATGTGCCAGTTTCCAGAGAACTGCTGAATTGGCACTAATTAGGTTATAGAAGACACAAAGGTGAATAGTTTACAATACTAAACACTACAGGGTTATATGTGATATATACACACACACACACACACATATACGAACAGACTGACTGACCTGGAGCATGCTCAGTGAGGTGTCGTCTCAATTCTGACCACGTCTTGCACACTACACGGCAGCCTTCCTGAGTACACTGGTAACCTTAGATACAAACACAGACAAAGAATACACACACACACACACACACACTAAATAATAACAAAACTCAACAGACCCAACGTTGAGAACATGCTAACTGGTGTTGTTACCAGCGGAAGTTGCCCTGTCTACTTTTGGGTTTCTAATTACACTTTAACTCAATAGTTAACCAGATTTTATCTTGACGTTTCCAATCTATTATGTAATAATAATAATATAATAATAATAATAACAATAATAATAATTGTAGTAGTAGATGAAAATTTTAAGGCACTGTGCTCTGTGTGAGTTAGTACATTACAAAGGTCTACAGTGTTGGCAATACAGAATGGCTGACAGTATTATTCTTCCTCAATGATACTGTTCATGTTTCCTTCTGGTCTACTCAAGATCTATCACATGTTACACTAATCCTCCTAAACATAGCAACCAACAACTACCACTTGCTAGAAGACTGTTGTTGTCAGTCTAGCAAAGAGAGAAGAGAGAAGCTCATTTGAATTAAGTTAACCTGGCTTTTAAGTTCCAAATGTCAGTAGCTAATTCCTACTTCATTGGTCATTGGGTATCAAACTGGTAGTGTATCCAGTAATTTCAGCACTTCTGAATAGTCTTGTATTACACAATAATTCAAGGAAACTTTTTTTTATTATAGACTATTTTCCCATCGTAATAAAAATTTTTTTTCGTGTAGTTAAAAAACAAACAAAAAAAACATGCTCCTTGTGTGAGGCAGTGGTATGACCTCAGACCCACCCACCCCCCTGTGTGGCCTGGGGGTGAGACTCGGCGAGTCAGTGGCAATTAGTGTTAATTGCCCTGCATCACTGGAGTCCCCCCAGCTAAAATCAAATCCAATGAAATGGATGGAGTATTCCTAGCTAATTTCTCAATTAAGTGGTCTAAAATGGGACTGAAAACTGTGGCTATCAGTGACTGCAAGCTGTCAGGACTAAGACACTTGTGTTTGTGTGCAGCTGCTTTCACATGAGCCCGCTTTGTGCATGGTCACAGATGAGTTATTCATCAACCCTTACGTGTATGCGCATGATGCGTGGGCTACATCTTCGTTAACTACGTTTAACTATGTTAAAACTACATAAATAGTTTTCATTTTCTTACTTTTCAAAAGTCACCGAGGAAGGCTCCTCAGAGTTGAAATGTATGAATTATGAATTATTATTACTACAAGTTAAAAAAAAAATTATTTAGTAACTAACTGCAAAATTTGTGTAGTAAATGTATTTTTATGAAATAGAGTTCTTTTAATTCACTTGCATTCAATACTGCTATACAGTAACAATATTGTTGTAGCCTCGATCAAGTGAAAGTCAGCTTCTGTTGCACAATTAAATAAGTGTGAACTACACATTTTGGGAGGATTTGTCTTGCCCCAGTCCATTGTAAACACTATCACCACATCTTAATTGATTTATCAACTCAAGAACTTGCCCTGAAGTAACTTTCCTTCAGTTTAGAAAGGTAAGGGATACAATACAGAAAGAGGATTACTAGCCACAAACACACACAAAACATACAACCATTGCTGCAGGTGTGTCCTAACTGCTACTGCAATTCCCCCCCTCCCATCTCCTCCACCTCCTCCACCCTCCCCTCCACCTCCTCCCATCCCCTCCTCCCCTCCACCTCCTCCCCTCCAACTCCATTCATAATAAAAAGGAAATTCCCAGTATTTTCTTGCAAGTCCGAGTAAACTTTGAACAGTGGTACAGCATCAGTGCAAACAAAATTAACTAATATTTTGTACTTCCAGTCATTGCATAAGGTTACAGGAAGTGCTTCTTGATGCATTTGAACTCATAAGATGCTAACGCGATGCATCCGCTCTGTTTATTACACGTGCTTATTCATACTGGTAAAGTAAAAACAGTGACCACATGCAAAGTGCGCAAGTAAGCTAAAGTGGGAGACTACAAGTCTCAAGAACTCTTAGTCCAGAAGTGTTAAGTTGGATGAATACATACAACACTGGATATACATTTGGCATCCCATACCGCACTAAAAATCAACAAATTATCTTCTCTAGGATGAAGTCATTCACAACATTGTAAACCATTGATTTGCAAACTTAAATTCACTCAACATGTACCTCTGTGTGACTTCTGGTGCTTCTTAAGCTGGCTGGGCCAAACAAAAGAGGCGTGGCAGCCTTCAGCGTCGCACTTGAAAGGTCGAAGTTCTTTACTGTGCCTGACAACATGGAGGGAGAGTTTCTGGTGCTTGCTGAACGACTCCCCACAATCAGTAAATGGACACTTTGATTTACAAACAACAACAACAACAACAACAACAACATTAATAATGGAGTACTGTCTGAAGACCATCTCTGTTATTGTGTCATCCACGTGTTATTCACTATTATTATTATTATTATTATTATTACTATTATTATTATTATTATTATTATTATTATTATTATTATTATTATTATCAATATATAAATCTAAACTTAACCCAACATTTCAACTTCTTGCCGAAGTCCTCCTCAAAGGTCATTTAGGTCAAACAAACAAAGAACAGCCAAGAATAACTGAATTAGAAACCTAACAAGACCACAAACATTGGCTGATTTAGAAGGCTATGCTTATATTTCCTCTTCAATTGGCATAGTCCTTGAAAGATGTTAAAAACATACCAGCCAACACTAACACATCATATTAAGGGGCTGGGTAAAAAAAATATTTGACAGGTAAAGCATCTGTACCCATTATTATTGCAGAACATATTGTACAAGAATCTAAGAAGTCAAAAATGTTATGCAAACACCACACACTGCATCACACAAGCAGTGAACCACAACAAGAAATGAATAAATTAGTTCCTGGTAAAGGCTCCTAAACCAGAGAGAGAGAGAGGGGGGGGGGGGGATTCGAATCTGACCAACAAAGATGCAAAAACAAGGAAACAAGGCCACACAGAGACACTGAACCAGTACATGAGCATTCCATCACTTCTACATTACATTCCATGGCACCTGGAACTTGAACTAGCTACTGAACCAGAGAGGGAGAAAAAACCCCAAATTGAGTAAACTCATCAAAAACAAATGGTATAATGGGCAATATATTAAATATCGCAAATTCAATTATAGCACTCCAGAATGCAGCTAGAAAATGCAGGTGGTAAAGGCATTAAGATAAAAGAGAGTAGAATGTCAGTTGATCGCAAAATAACAACAGGGGTCTATTCATTAGGCAGCCAACTAATAAGGTCTGGTTGCTCCGTGGATATTTGTTGTTGGTTGTTGTTTCTTAATCAGCAAACAAATAGTAAAAAAGACAGGGATAGAGATTTGTGTACAGGTTAATATAATGTCTGAAGAAACAATGTAAATTGTATGCTTTGGAAACATTTCAGAAAAAATACGTACAAATAAACTGGTAGACAAGAGAACTACAAAGAGTCATCACTGAATAAAACCTCATCTCAAGCATGAGTAATCTTCTTGTGGGTGATCCAGTGTGTTACATTTCAGAACTTCAAAATTTTGAATATTCAATCAATTGGATACCAGCAAAACTATTAAGTTATTTTAACCACCACAATAAAAACAACAAACAAACAAACAAACCACGGGTAATACGGGAAACAAACATACTAAGTTAGTACAGTTACCCTACAGAAGAAAGGAACAAAAAGGCAAGAGAAGAAGCACATTAATTATTTATCTATAGCCACTTATAGTGATAATTTATATTTAAGAAAAGTGACCCACACGAAGATCTAGCTAAGTTCCTCTATAGAATCAATACTATTACACAGTTCTCCATTTTTATCAATGAACTATGACACCCACCACTGTCCACTAAACCTCTCTCCCTACACACCTTTTACCCACCAACGAAGTTCAGCCCAGGATCATATCACCACTACCAAGCATGCCCAGATCTGCTGTTGTCTTTTAGCCAAGCTCACAATATGCAAAACACTGCCATTCAGTGTGTTGCCCAATTAGTAATCAAATCCTCACTTATACCCGCTGGACGACACACTTCGGGGGGTGAAAGGTTGAATAAATTAATAACTCACCCAGCACGGTGACCGAGATAACCCGTTTCAAATACCAGACAATCAGCACTCAGACATTCAGACACTAGAACCTCCCCAACTCCACCCAGCAGAGGACAACCCTCACACAGACAGCTCAGTTAATTGCTCTCTTTCTCTCTCTTCTCTGTCAGTCAGGTCTTCCCTCCTTTCACTCACTGAGCACTCTGGGGTACCAAAGAGTCTTATAAAGTCGCTGTGATTGACTTGGGAATGACCTGCCATCAGTGAAGTATTACACAGAGTACACTGGTTGGGTTTTAACACTTCTGCAGCTGCTCACAATAGTAATTAGACCTGAACTGCAGCTAATTTATAAATTGGTGAGTTTGTTAAACCGAGCCAGTACTGAGCCAGTACTGAGCATGCACTTGGTTGGCTGTGAGTAGATAATTCAATGAAATGTGGCGGAGAGTACACTCATAGAGAAGGGACTACTAGAATAACACTAACCTTCTTCCTGATAACACTTCCAGAAGATACCAACTAATAGGCAGTACGTTTGAATATATACAACAATATGCTTTTGTTGTTCTTGTTATTATTGTTATTATTTATTATACTATTATTAGTTCCTATAATGCCTCCAATATAAAGCAGCTATTTACAAACGCATAGCATTGGACTGATTTCTGCTGCAAGCAACCATTTTCCAATCACCACTACTTATTGGTCAATATAACTAGTGATGTGCTTAGCATAATGGCAAGCAAGCTGGCCTAGCTGAAGCAAGCAGAAACTGAAATCGGAAAGCTGTTATTCGTAAATATATAGGTTTTTTTGGGTTAATTCTTTCAGCAACACACAACACTTTTACACACACACACACACACACACACACACACACACACACACACACACACACACACACTGGATATACCAGCACAGACTTACATTGTATTCTCTTAGCTATAACTGCGCTTAACCAAGACAACTTACTACCACCACTAATTCAAATAGAAAATGAACTCTGCAAAGTTCGTCAGACCAAACTGCAAATGCTCCTCCTTTTCTATATCTCTGTAGCTCTTTGTCACTTTTTCTGGCATTTTCCAAGTCTACTCTCCTTTCCAGCACCCCACGCTAATGTTTATGTTTTAATGTAGCCTCCTGGGGTGGACACACATCGACTTTTTGGACTTTTGACCAACACCAGAGTCAATTGAGAATCATTTGTGAGGGGCTCACTTTGCTCACCCAACAAGAATCAATATTCTATAGGGGAAAAAAATTTTTTTGAATATAAGTTTGAAAACTTTTCCTCCAAATTGTTCCTTGGGTGAAACTTATTTTCCTTCTTCATCCAATCCTGTATGTACTGCTAATTAACCACACACTTTCACTTGGTACACAATTACAACTAATCATGGAAGAAAACTGCTGTACTAGTTTCTTCGCAAAAAAAAAAAAAAAAAAAAAAAGAGAAAAGTTTCGTTGACTTGTTCAGCTGACACGAGTAGATCAAAGATCATTCTTCAGTAGTAAGCAGAGTGTAGCTTATGTGAAAATTAATGGTGGCATAGGTATGATGCACACCCTTTACCATACATAGTGAAACATTTGGTTTGGGCATTATAAAGTATATTAGGTAAAGGGTTTCTATTCTACATAATATGTAATGCAACCACATTAATGTTATTTATAAAATTAAATATTGATAGCGAATGTACACTCCAGTCAGTGGTGGGTTGGTGCAGGGGGTGCGGTAAAAAATTATTAGTGGGAAGATTAGCACTCTAATTGACGCACAGGCTAGTTTTGGAGAAGTCACCATAACCCTCAAGGGCTCCACTCTCTGGAAGCAATCTTGGTGCTGTTCTCCTGTGTGGGGTGTAGGTCACTCCCCAAGCACAACTACACCCCACACAGGAGAACAGCACCAAGATGAAAAACAATGCTCAGTATGGGACAGACAAGCGCCTGGACCATCAAGACAGTGCCAGCAGGCAAGCGCCTGGTGCAAGATACTGCCAGACAAGCGACTGGCTCAGCACAGAGAAATCCAGGCAAGTGCCTGGCCCTGCACAAATACCCAGGCAAGCACCTGGCTTAGCACGGAAGTTCTGGCAAGTGCCTGGCTCAGCATGGGTAAGTTGTACCACCCTGGCTTGAACCAGGGAGGTAAGTTCTGATTAGTTAGGAGCAGCTCATGATTTTCCCTCTGGCTGCTCAGCTAGGCGGAGGGGGCTGTAGGCCCCTTCCGCTATATAAAATACCCCTTGCACTAACCCCAAAGAACTGACTGTGATAGTGGCCCTCAGTGATATACTGCCTCCCGTGTAGCATAGAGTTAACTTTATTTATTAGTTTAATTTGCTTACTTTATCTATTTAATAAAAATTTACCTTGTACGGAAGAGGATCAATGTGACTTTTCTCGTGCTTCTTCAAACTTTGCTGAGAAGAGTATACTCTGTCACATCCTTCAAAAGAACATCTACAAAAACAAACAAAGTCATCATCACTCTTTCCCTCACATTCTCCTGCTCTTTCTATCATTAGGAAAGGAACTCCTACTTCCATTCAAAAATTTAAAAAAAAATCCTTTAATTTTTTTTTATATAACAATTTTGGATATTGGGGCACCTCCAATTTGACCTCTAGGTGCTAATTAACTGAACCAATAAAGTAAGTTTTCTTACTCATCAAAGTCTTCCTGATCAAATGTGTTTGTGTTAAGTATCAAATAAAAGCCCTCTTCATAAGGAGTTAAAAAAAAAAATTTAAATAAGATTTTTATTATAATTCTTTCCTAGTTATGATCAGATTTATACTCAATACCAAGTAGTGTTACTAGGAGATAAGGATGCTAAGGTAAAACAGATGGATAGCTGTCATATTTGATATCAAATGAAAGCTGTAACAGTAAGGAACGATGTGCAGTGTAAATCTCAATATTAGCATATTGTGTTCTGTAATTGAAGATGTCTTTGTAGTCACATAAGATATAGCACAATGGTTTTGTGCAGATAAAAGTCAGCACAACTGAATAATTATCAAACTCAATTGGTCCACATTTATTAAACAATTAATTAAAGTGACAAATAAACTGATTTATTGATCACTATATTAAATGGCTTTTATTCAAACAGTCAGTTTCATAGTTAAATAGGACTCATCAGATAGTTTGCTTCTTTGTTAATCCATTTGCAATTAGCTGCATGTGTGCACTCGTCTCAAAGTATATAGCCCCGCCCTCTAACACTAATGTTCCTTTCCCCTCCTCCCTCCAGCGAAAATGTCTGTATGAAACCCTGCAAAGGGTCATGATAATGATAGTTAGGCACGAGTGAGCTCTGGGAGTTCCAGGTAGTGCATGAACTCTTCTTTCAACGACAAATGAATGCTGATACATACTGTGTCACACACACACACACACACACACACACACACACACTCGGAGCATGGAACAAGGGCAGAACTAGTTCTTTACCTCAACGAGAAAATGTTATGCACTTCCAAGTATCTCGAACTCTTTCCAGTGCCAGATGCCAGCCACAGTTCAGCAGCAGCCTTGCTATTACTATCAGATGCACCTTCAAATACTTCAGGAGAAGCAGCCATGCAGACTACAGAGTGATTATGTATGACAGAACTATCCTGTGCACCAATGTTAGCCTTCAGGAAACAGCTCTTTGCAAAGAGACAGCGTTCAGAATTCTTCCCACAAAAGCAGCCCTTGAGCTAACATATTGCACTCAAAGGTGCCACATCTGGGGCCAATAATTTCTTCCAAAAACAATTTTTTTTAGTAACCGATTAGGCGGAGCTGGACAAACACACAAGGCTTGTTTGAATCATTGTGGACTATTGTGCCTAAGGCTTCCAAGACTTGCTATAAACTAGTGTCTTGAGGGTCGCAGAAAAGTGACAAACTGACAGATTATACAAAATGGATATGGTGTTGATAACTACTGGATTTACATCGGTATGTATTGCCCACTCTTTCGGACTGTAAACATTCATAGTAACTATTAATAGTCATTCTTTATTCTGATGGTAAGGCTTTAACGGGTTAACCCCGATTGACGCGTTTGGAAAAATCTATAACCGCGGAGGACGCGAAAATGCGTCAAAAATGCGTCTTCGCGTCCACTTCGCCCTACAGATTTGTGGAGTCAAGGAAGCCACCAATCACAATTGCAGATGATTCTATATTGTTGTAAGTATATTTTAGGCTTATAAAATACAGACTGCCATAAGAAAATGTTGTCACAACAATAAGACCTCTTTCTGATAAAGTATAAATTGAAAATATTTCATAAATAAAGGTACACACAATAATTTTTTACAAACCAATATTACTTTAGCTATTACTGCTCATGATATGACAAGTAGAAAGCTATCTTGGCAAGTGGAACACTGGTGCTTCAGCATCCTAGTGATGAAGACAATATTCTTGACCTGGCACAGCATGGCTGGCAGTGACAAGGATGGCAGTAACTCTGGTGGTAGTGACGAGGAGTTTGATGACAGCAAGAATGACTTCAGTGCTGATGGGTGTAGTGACTGTAGTAGCTACTAGATGGTCAAGGACTCTGACGAGAGAACAGAATTGATGATTCTGAAAGGTAGCGATTTCTACAGGAATTTCAACCACATTCTTTATAGCAATAAGTAAAAATAAATATTGTTATATAACAGGTGAGACTGCAGGGAGCCCTCTGACATATACTTCTATTATGCTATGACCAGTTGCACTTGATAGTAAGATCACAAACTATTCTGTCAACAATGCAGCCTACCAGCACATCAAAAGTAAAGACACCTTGGAGTACCAAACTGAATACACTCAAATATTCTATCGTTTATTTGTGATGTACCCGTTTTCATACACAAAAGGCAATAAAAAGCTTCTCTGTTCACAAAATTTATAACAGACTGCTCAGTTCAAAATAAACCACACCCTAATAAATATCAACAAATTCTTCCTGAATGTAAGACAGATGTGTGCAAAAACACTTTCTCTTACCTCTATGATCCAGTAGCAAACTGCTTCAGCCATGAAACCATACTTCCAACCTTACTAGTGTGCTTACAGAGCCACAGTGTGATGCCATAAAAGTTTTTGCCAAACGGTGCAAGTACTTTGTTATTTTTAAGTTGGGAACAGCTCGTTAGCGTCAAATTTATGCTTTCCCAATAGCCTAGATCATACTCTATCGTTCGATAATACTGTCCCCGAGGCAATCTTCAACCGTTTGTCTTCTTTTTCTCGTTTAGTGTCACCCTCCCACCAAGCAATCAATCCTCTGTGTCTCGCGTGTGCCCGTGACCGCTCTACGTAAGGCGCAATTAAAATTTTTATTCGCGTGTAATCAATTAATCAGTGAAGTAACATTTTCCTTACCACAGTGAACGTCTAAAGGTGCCTCCACAGATGGAAGTGTAAAAGTGCACCTCTTCATGGTACTGGTAACGTTCTCTGTCAGCGTCTTTAATTAATTGTTTAATAAATGTGGACCAATTGGGTTTGATAATTATTCAGTTGTGCTGACTTTTATCTGCACAAAACCATTGTGCTATATCTTATGTGACTACAAAGACATCTTCAATTACAGAACACAATATGCTAATATTGAGATTTACACTGCACATCGTTCCTTACTGTTACAGCTTTCATTTGATATCACGATAGCTATCCACCACCATACACAAATATAAGAAATTGTACAGAACTTTGAAATACAATCTTTCGTTTACCTAATCGGTCTCTTTCCCTAAGTACAGGACATTGATAATTTTTTTAAAAAGATGCAACTGGTTGTATTAAATTTGGTTCACATAAAGGAAACTATGCAAGATTTGAGGACTCCTCCTGTAAATTTTGCACCTTACTAAATTAGCAGTATTTTAGCAGAATTTAAACATCACTGAAGAAATGATGCCAAAGCAGGGTAATTTAGAAAATCATGCAGTTTTTCCTTCGTAAGAACTTACTGTAGCTGCAGCTTCTCTGAATGAACTTGGGAATGCCTCTTTAAGTGATACGCCCTGATGAAAGATTTGTCACATCCTAGGTGTTGGCATACATACAACCTCTATAGTCATACAATCATGAATGATAAGTTGTAAATTTGTTATATAATGTACTGTAGCTATTCACACCACAGAAAAGTCTGAACTTACTTCACCTGTATGTTTCGACGCTACGTGTTCTTTTAATCTCCACAGTTTTGGAAAGCTGGCTGAGCACTCCGGGTGATCGCAGTAATGAAGTCCAGAGGAGGAATCCACATTCATCATATTCACAAAAATTAGCAACAAGGTCGCGTGGATGGTAAAGGACGGCTCTTGAAGTTTTTTGGTAAAGGGTTTCTGGCCACGTACATAATGGCTGTTTCACTGTAATGATGGCAGAGAGTCAGTCGGTTGTTGTCAAGAAGCCTGAAGGAGGAGAGTTTGAGTACGAGAGATACGAAAGTGACCCCGAAAATAATTCTTGTGGTGTAGGAAGAATTATGAACCAGGCGGACTGGATGTCTCGAATGGGAGGCGAATTCTTCAGCTACAAAGTTGGAGAAGTGGTGTGGCCTGGTACCCATGATTCTGGAGCCTACTGCCAAGACTTTGACTACGAGAAAGTGGTTCACCATGACAAAGTTCGTCACGTGGCCACAAAGCTCTTCAATTGCTTGGGTCCTACTATTAGCAGAGTAGCCTCAAAATGGAGTCAAACTCAGACCATGAACATCAAGGACCAGTTGGAACATGGAGTACGTTACTTAGATCTTAGAGTTTCAAGGTGTCTAGAAGATGACTTTTATTACATTGTGCACTCCTTTTGTGGGCCAAGCTTGGAAGATGTGTTAAGTCAGATTGTGGCGTTTATGAATTACTATCCTAAGGAATGTTTGCTTTTGGAAATAGACCCAGTAAGTCATGTGGACCACTCCCAGCTGTATTCCTTGATCACCAGAAGACTGGATAAGCTGTTGTTAAAGAGGGATCATGGCTGTAACTCCCCTATGGGCCTGCCACTGTCTCGCTTACAAGACAATGGAAGGATCGTTGTCCTCTACAAAGAGCCAACCCCACTAGTCCATAGTTTCTGGGAATCCATGCCTTATTATTGGGACAACAAGTGCATTCATGCACCATTTGTCATGTCTGTCGACCCTGAGGAGAAGGAACGATATCAATTGGATAAATTCTCTCATTTTTGTTGCGGTAGCCACAGGAATCAGAAGCATGAAAAATTGTTCCATTTCATGTACGCTCTGACTCCCACTCTGTTCGAGATAGTGAAAGGCTCATTGTGGCCATCGGCATTTATGGCAGATACAGATCCTGTAGACTTGCAGGATTGTGCAAAGAAAACTCACACTCGAATCAATGACTATTTTGGCGACATAAAGAGGATGATAAGGGGCTGCCGCGATGTTGGATTGATATTTAGCGTCGACTTTGTTGAGAACTCAGTTTTAATGGGTCACATCATCTCACTAAATGAGTCCAAATTTGAACTACCTAATTGACATTATACTATCTTCTTTTTTTTTGTAATACAAACTTATGTGAGCATGTAGTCTTGTTTAATAGAGAGAGTTTAATTGAATTTAGGTATGAGCTGTAACTGCACAATTCATTGGAAAGACTGGACCTGATACATACCATTTTAAATTGACAAAGAATTGTATTTATTAATTCGGATAAGTCATGTGAGAGGAGGTGAGAGACTTGATGGTGCCTTCTGCTTCACTATTATCACTGGTAGTTTGACAGGTTCAGTTGATGAATGGCTAGGAAGACTGCTCTGCTTCTGTGCTGGAACGTGTCTATACCGTTCTATAATATAACCATTTGATTGTCAGATAAAAAAGAAGGCTGTATAAGGCTACTACCAACATGTAACACTATACACACTACTGTAGCAACCACTAATACTCATATTGTGATGAACGTACCTGGGCACTCCTCGCGATGAAGTTGCTTGTGATCAAAGTGGATTTGCAATACATTTTGTGCCTAAACATGGGGTTCATATAGTATAATTCAAAACAATACACATTAATTAATCACTTGCCTTTTGTGCATTGAGAACCAGGTCTTGCTCTGTTTTTAACTCTGTAATAGCTATGTTATTTTTCAAAGACTGCAAGGCATATACAGTATGGAGAATAAAGGTATTAAACTGGCATGTGAAATGAGGGTTTTACCTGAGATGCAGTACTCCTAGCATGAGGAGTAAGCTGGGATTGGTAGGTAGCATCAGTGAAGTCAATTGACCTCCCTTTTGTGGCGTAGTAGTTCAACCTAAACAAATAAGGTAATAATATGGACAAATGTAAAAATGGTACATACTCTCTGTGTGTCAATAGTGTATAAAGCTTCTCAACAAGCAGGGCTCCTGCAAGAGCTTTACAATGAATAGTTCCTTCAATCAGGTCTTTGGAAATGTCCAGTTTTTGCTTTGCAAACAGCTGTGATTAAGGATACATTATATTATAAAGCATATAAAGCAAAGAATACAGGAGCTTTACTTTTTCTAGTAGCTGCCAGTTTGCAAGTTTTGACTGAAGTGATGAACCAGTATTGTATGATTCAATATCCACTTCATGAGGATAATACCAAGCCATTATTTCAGCAATTAAACGGCCATTGGAAAAATCACTGTAAAAAGATGTAAAGCAATTAAAAAAGAAGAGGTTTCTAAAAATTAGTCATTACCGTCTGTAATTCTTAAGGCCATATGAGAGATCAAGGCTCTGCAGCCACTTCAACACTTCTCTTGGTAATCCGCTCATGGCGTTGCTCTTGGCAACTATGGGGCGGGTCCAACAATTTGTCGTCACAACGGTTGACGATCTGTTCCAAAAAGTAATTTTCAAGCACAAAGATCTGGCTCACGAGACTATAGTGTTTGCTGGTGAGTGAGCGACGTCTTCCACGCGCGTGGCAAGTAACGCTGCACACATAATTATGTTGGAATATTAAATTGGCTAAATAGAGCATGAATTTTTTTACTTTTATCTCTGGATGCAACAATGAAGGTTAAGTATCTTAGTTTATGAGTGTAATTTGTTCACCTTTCTTTGTTTCTAATCTTCACATTTTATTATAGATGATGATCAGAACTTAGATTGCCATTTCTTTAAACTTATTTTCAACCTATACACCTTGATTTAAAAATCTCCAGTTATCCATATTTTACAATTGCTATTTTGTCGGATTAGTATGACACACAAAAAAGTATACTAAAATTTGTTATAGGATAATTTAACTTCATACAAATTATGTTCTGCACATGTTGTTTTTTTTTATCAGTAGTTAGCCAAAGTGCATCATAAAAAATAGAACAATAAATGCCACACAGTCTAGCTAACAATTCTCCCTAATCATTTCGTTCCGTCAGCTCCATTTCCGCTAGCCCCACATGCTGTCACAACGATTCCAGACCAAAATCCACGAGAATAAACAAAGTAGCATATGACTCCAATGAAGTATGTAGAAAACAAATTGCACAGCATTCCCAAACTACGGTACTGGGGTCCGATGCGGTAGCCAATGTTGAACAGGATCCTCCCTATCACCCAAATAGAAGAAAACAATGGAAGGAGTTTCATCTCGTATTGACTCAAGTAGGTTATAAGAACAGCACTGATTAGAAAAAAAAGAAGGATCTGTTCCACAGTGTTGGATAAAATGTTCTTTTCAAGGAGAATAAGGTGGTCCTTTCCTCCCAAAGGATTTAATGCAGCAGTGCTTCCCCTTTTGCTTGCGACTGCAAAAATAGAGAAGAACAAGGCAAATATGCAAGGTAGTATGCAACATCTGGTGTAGTAGATCCAGATATTCTTCAGCTCCATGGTTTCAGGAACTGGAATGAAGTCACAGAAGTAATAGCCTCCATAAAGCCACCCACTGGTTAGTATTGCTGCCAACACAAACTCTATAAGAAAAATGGGCCCAATTTCCTTCCTTAGTTTTCCCCACTGGCACTTGCTTTCGCTCCCTTCGATTTAGATGCCATCTTTGCCTCGGTTTGCAGTCACACGGTCTTTTGTTTCACTCCTCCCCCTCGCGCCTGCGTTAAAAACCACACCCTTTACACAGCGCAGTATTAATGAGCATGCGTATTATGTCCCAACTGCTCCTCGTCCATCGGTGTGTCCATAAAAATAATTAAAATACGAACTATAAAATTTTAATTGTCACAATTCTGTTTCCCACTGGTGGTAGTAATTTCCAATTCATACCACAAGCCACAAGAATAGACCAAGTAGCAAACCACCAACAGAAGGTTAATTGTAGAAAACATATTGCAGAGCATTGCCTGGAGCTCTAAAGGATTCTCCCTACTAACCAGAATGATCCATACAAAAAAAGAATCTTCATCTCAGATTGGTCCAAGTAAGTCGAAAGTATGACTGCAACCAACAAGAAAAGGAAACCCTGTTCAATGGAGTTTGACAAAATGTTTTTCTCCACTTGAAGCAAGTGTTCTTTCCCGATAACGGATTTCCTGCAGGCGTAGTCACTCTTTTGTATATGACAGAAAAAACGGAGAAAGCGAAAAACACAGCACAAGGGAGTATGCAGCATCTAGCGCAGTACTTTGAAATAATTTTAGGTACCGGGATAAAATCAAAGAAATAATAACCTCCAAGCAACCAAACGATTGTCAGATGCAGCAAAAATTACTGAGATAATTTGAGTAAGCTTCTCCTTAGCCATTTTGCGAACTTACTTTGGATTCAACTGGGGCTGTCTGTGCGTCTCTGTGGTTGTACGCGCAGCATTTTTCCTACCTTCAATGGTAAAGTGTCGCTGAATAGCAGCTCAGAAGTAAAGTATCGCATATGACGTGAGATACTGTAGTGTGTTGCAACTGGACGAATTTGCTGGTTGCAGATTTTAGTGAGCTATCTGTTCTAAAAGTGATCTATACTTACAAGGATTGTTCCATGGAAAGAATTTAGCCTTGAGAGTAGCTATATCCAGACAAAAGAGAGTCCAATAGGTGAGAGATAATTATTAATAAATTGCTGTTTTATAATTGAAACTTAATCTATAATATAAGTACTTGGTTAATTTACATGTGAAATAAGGAACAAATATCGCATGCTTCATAAATTTGTAATATAGGGCTGATGGTGTTTGGTGGTGTGTGGGTGTGGAGGGGAGGGGGGGGGGGGGGGCTGGCTTGCTGCCTCCCTCAACATTACTATACAGACTAATTTTATGTGTCAACACCCCCCCCCCCCCCACCCCCCAAAATGAAGATAAAATTAATTATAACCAAATTACATGATTAACACCATTTTAAAGGAATTATTGTAAGTCACAAAGGATCTGAATACAGCTTCCCTCCAGTTATATTATTGTAATATTAAGGTCTTTTTTTTTTGTTTTGTTATAAGATGTGCTTTAGTTTCTAACTTACCATCTTCACTAAAAACAGTACACCAAATGAATAGCAATGACCTATAGCTGGCTGTTTCCCAGGCCTCCTGTCCCTGCTAACTGGATTTGTACTAGCCAGCATAGCTAAAGAACATGCAACTCCAGCTAACAAGCTAGGCTATAGCAACAACAAAATTTCATCTAAAAGGAAGTCAACTTAGTGTGTCTACCTATAGCTAATTACCCCTCAATATCTAAATTCATGAAGTGAGTACTAAAAATCTTGGAGGGAATTCCCAATTACTAATAGTCGACATATTGCAGCTGTTGTTTCTAGATTTAGCGGAATGGAATCGCTCATGCCTCTTTGTTAAGAGTTGTTTGTTAGTTTGCAACAAGAAACAATAAATTACTGTCAAGAGATTTGTGTAATTTGTATTATCAAGAATAAGATATTTCAAAACCAGGTTGAAATATTTTAAGGAGGCAGTGACCTCCTCTGCTTCTATATATTCTAGTTATGGCCCAGCTTTATTCAAGAAAAGTCATGTCAGGTAATGACCCATTCTTCTTCTGCACAATCAGGATGTGACACATCCAGTCAAGTCTTGGATTCCTATAATATTTCAGCAGATAATAATGCAGCTGTATTGTTTAGGGACAAATCACATGATATGACTTCAATGTATGTACCTGTTCAGGCCATTGAACACTATGAACAATACGTAACATTAATTTAATTTACTATTTGTGAATTCTTACCACTTCCAGTATTTGTGCATTCCTACCAATTCTGGTTATTGTGTGCTGGCAGCTGATTGGTCAGTTATTGGGCATGCTTTCCAACTGTTACCATGTTAGCTGTTTTGTTGTTTTTTGGTCACTTGACTCTAGTATTTTGTGGTCATTTGTTCTAGTACTAATCCACTGTCTAAATTGACAGTGGATTTAAAACCCATTTGAGTTATACATTCTAGTTTCTAATACATATACTCAGGACTCTCTCTAACTTGGGATTCACATTAGATAGCTACTTTGTCAGAAATCGCATCAGCAGTATCCTGATTCAATCTATTCAGACCCAGAAGAAATGACCTCTATCTGCTAACCTATTTGCACAGGATTATAATAATTCTCGAGTGTTTTGGCCTAGAAGTCAATATCTGTGAGTGATTCTTATTTTGTAGGTTAAATTATTATCCACATTGCAGTATTTTCTTTTTCATTTGGCATTTCCTCAGCAACAGTCTCAGCCTCTTAGTTAGTCTCGCACGCCAGACCCTTTACCTAATTGCTCCGCTCAGAAGGGTCTGGTTACTCCCAACGCACCCGTTTGGTAATAGTGGAATGCAATTAAACCTTGCGGGTTTTCTTACTGTCCTGTCATAAATCTTTGCGAGCTGGTGTTGTAAGTGGAGGTTCTAGCTGAGGCTATGGCAGTAGCTAGTGTGCAAATCAGTCACTTCAAATATTTTTGAAATCTCCATTTTTGAACGCTTTTCAGCTCGGAACTCATAGAAGAACAAGTGCAGAGATGTGACTAGTTAAAAATATTCGTACACACATTTTATAGACGCCCACACTTGACGTAACTACACATTTTAAACATTCCCCCAGAAACCTGGGGAAAGATACCAAACGGATGCGTTAGGGTAACCAGACCCTCAGAGCGATTAGGTAAAGGGTCTGGCCTGCGAGACTACCTCTTACTTTGGATGGTAACCTGATTCTCTCATGAGTGCTTCACAATACAAATTTGTCCTGTTACTCAATGTATAGATACAACATTTAAACCAATGCATTTCTTCATTGTAAGGATTTTAGTCATCTGATAACTTCTAACAAGTTTGTGACCATTAGCCAGAGGTGCTATCAAAAAAAAAAGAAAAGTAAGAATAATTCATTTTCAAAAAATACCACACAGTCTAGCTAACAATTCTCCCTAATCAAATTCAGAGTTCAGTTTTCATTCCGTCAGCTCCACTTCCGCTAGCCCCACATGCTGTCACAACGATTCCAGACCAAAATCCACGAGAATAAACAAAGTAGCATATGACTCCAATGAAGTATGTAGTTGAAAACAAATTGCACAGCATTCCCAAACTACGGTACTGGAATCCGATGCGGTAACCAATGTTAAACAGGATCCTTCCTATCACCCAAATAGAAGAAAACAATGGAAGGAGTTTCATCTCGTATTGACTCAAGTAGGTTGTAAGAACAGCACTGATTAGAAAAAAAAGAAGGAGCTGTTCCACAGTGTTGGATAAAATGTTCTTTTCAAGGATAATAAGGTGGTCCTTTCCTCCCAAAGGATTTTCTGCACCATTGCTTCCCCTTTTGTTAATGACAGCCCAAATAGAGAAGAACATGACAAATATGCAAGGCAGTATGCAGCACCTGGTGTAGTACATCCAGACATTCTTTGGCTCCATGGTTTCAGGAACTGGAATGAAGTCACAGAAGTAATAGCCTCCATAAAGCCACCCACTGGTTAGTATTGCTGCCAACACAAACTCTATAAGAAAAACGTGCGCAACTTCCTTCGTTTTCTCTTTCCAGTTTTCCCCACTGGCACTTGCTTTTGCTCCCTTCGATTTAGACGCCATCTTTGCCTCGGTTTGCAGTCACGCCCCTTTATTTCACTCCCTTTGCAAGCCCGCCTGCGCTAAAACCACCAATTACACCCGGTGCAATATATTGAGCATGCGCATTATGTCCCAACCGCTCCTCATCCATCGCCGTAACTTCATTTTGCTTCTGTTTCTTTCATATTACATTGTGTTCCATGAAAATAATAAATTTAATTGTCATTTTCCCACTGGTGGTAGTAATTTCCAATTCATACCACAAAACAGACCAAGTAGCAAGCCACCAACAGAAGGCTAATTGTAGAAAACATATTGCAGAGCATTCCTGGAGCTCTGTATAGAGCATCCATACTATACCCTACAGCAAAAAGGATTCTCCCTACTAACCAGAATGATCCATACAAAGGAAGAATCTTCATCTCAGATTGGTCCAAGTAAGTCGAAAGTATGACTGCAACCAACAAGAAAAGGAAACCCTGTTCAATGGAGTTTGACAAAATGTTTTTCTCCACTTGAAGCAAGTGTTCTTTCCCCGATAACGGATTTCTTGCAGGCGTAGTACTCATAAACATCAACTCACAAAGCAGTGTTTGGTAAAGTATCACATATGACGTGAGATACTGTAGTGTGTTGCAACCAACGCATTTGCTTTTTTGTATACCCAATTAGATTTCATAAAATATGCTATTTTTTTAAGTAACTAAGAAGCAACACAAAGTTAACCAAAACTTAGCTAAGTCTATTTAGCACAAGTTTTTTTCTTCATGTTCTCTACAGCTTAGTTTCTACATAGCTAGCTAGCTAGCTACAATGAGAAAATGCAACTTGCAGTAATGGTAAATTTAATGGTACCATTATGATTTTTTAAAACACAAATACAATTTAATTGAAATGGACAATATAGTTCAGTATAATACTAGCTAGCTACTTATTAAAACTAATAAAAAAAATTTTTTTTAAAGCTGCCTACATTCTATTTGCCATAACAGATTATAAAATAATAAAAATATCTCTATAAAAGTGTTAAAAACATCAAATAGCTATTGAATGTTCAATTCGGCTATTATTAATTCAGCTACTGAATTTTCCGCTACCTTTTTAGTGATTTTTTTATGTCCAGTTCTTTGAAATCCATTAGGCAGAGTTGCGGTTGCAATACAGCCAGTTGAATTTAGTGTGTAGGTATAAATCACTTCCTTTCCTTTCCAGCGTTGGTCACAATATTCTTTTAATCTTGATTTCTCTGTTTTACTTGGAGTACTGCTTCTAGTCATTGATGCAGTTGGTGTTGGTGGTGGTGATACTTTTGATGGGGATGATAATCTTTGTGATAATTCTGGTGGTGGTGATAATCTTAGTAGAGATGTAGAAGAAGATGATGTCAAACCTCCTAAAATAATTCAAAGGAAGATCTGTGATTTCTTACGGTTAGCGTCACGTTAGCTGTTGCTACTTTTTGTGTCATGAGTAATGGCCACCAGCATGGGAATTAATTTAATGAATTGTTAAAGTATTACATAAAACTCAAGACTAGAATAACTCTCAGTGTCTAGGATACATGTAATGTGATACAGGCCAACACATGTATAAAACACATGACCTGATATCGATGGTCATAACACACTATTGTGAACTACTTTGGAGGTTCTACTAGCTACTGTATCACAATATAATTATTTAAATAATAATATCATCCACATACCTTCTCTCCAGCAAACCATATAAGGCTTAATTTCTAAATAAATATTCTTAGCAGCTTCTTCTTCTGCTCGTTTTTTTGGCAAATATCGACTCTTCCCTTCAACAGTAACCTTATTTATCAATTCTGCTGTAATAGTGTACATGCACTGTTGCTCATTTGTGGGATTTTTAGTATCTTGCTCTATTGGCTTTCCAACAATTATTCCTTTTTGTTTAAGCAAGTTCAGTACTCCTCGATAGTAGCCTTGCTGTGTGTGAGAATCTTGACGAGGTAGCTGCACTGGAACTAAAAGACCACATAAAATAATAGGAAAATAAGAGTGTTGAAAGATGACCAAATGACAGACACAATTAGTAGCACACTATCATAATATAGCTAACTCCATTTTATTACTCCTTTTAAAATTTTTTTATCTGGAATAAGTAATACAATGACAACACAATAGTGACTCATGAAGACTCGACAGTCTGTTTGACAATTATATTTTTGTATAGTTATAGTCATTCTTATTCCAGTGTATTTTAAAAATAAATTTAGTAGCTAGCACACTTAAAACATACCAGTTATGTCTAGATTGGGCCTTCCTTCATCTAATAAAGAGAACAGCATAGTTGACTCACATCAAGGGAAGTAAAAGTATATAATTTAAAATGAGCTCTTATGTTTTATAATGGTGTGTTTTTGGCAACCCAGTGAAGTAAACAAAGCACTATCAACAGAAATACATTGCACCTTATTTTCCTGCTTGCAGTTTTAATTTCATAAAGTAGGTATAGCAAATTTAGCACATCATCGTTTCAAATGTCTACTGCAAAGAAGATTTTTTTCCCTGGCTAAATATTACTTTCTTTTTGTAGATTACCACAACGTATTGGTGCAGGTTTTTGATTGTTATATATTAATTAATTTCTATATAATTGGTGAGCGAGACTATACAGGGGTAACAAATTGAGAATCGGGGATATTTGTTTGTATATATTTTCGTTTGGACATAAGTACGTCATCACGTTTTTGTGTTTGCTTGGCTGTTGGCCCCCATCCCCATTGTGGGTCCGCTCTCCATTGAAAGAGAAGGAAGTGGAGCAGAGAGGAAGGACAAGCGGATAAAGAGAAGAGAAGACAGGAAGAGAGGACAGGAGATAACTATATGCTCAAACACTCTATTTTTAGTTGTATCATGTTGTGAGCTGCATTAGCTTTGTGTTTTGTGGGCGTGGGACAATGAGCCGGCGCCCATCCGGGATTTCCATATATGCATGTGCTCTGTATCACTTTTGCTAGTCTGTTTATTTTGTAATTCGGTGTGCGTGTGTGTTCCTTTCCCTTTCCCAACTAACAATAAATCTCTACTGGTTGGAGAATCATCCTGGGTGCACCGCTGAAACCACAGACTCTGGTGACAGTCAACTACCTTAGTCTTAGAACCTCACTGGAGCGAGTATTCCTCATTGACGACCATTTACTGGCTCAATGAAGGCGCCCCGCCCCACACCCATAATCCACTAAACAGAATCCTTTGGTTTATCGATCTTTACCATACTTTTATGTAGGCTTTTGCCAGGAACATATGTCATTTAGATGAAGCTATCACTACTATAATCAATGGCTACATAGCTACTCGTAATTACTTTTAAAACTAAATGATGCCTTCTAAACTAGGTGAACAGGATGTAAGACAATCTAAATGAATGTAGCCTTATTGCTACTTTTGTATACAGATATTGTAATCAACTTTTATCAGATTCTACCTTGTGTAAATATTACTTGTGCACAATGGCTTGCTCGTTATTTGTGCTGAAGCACATCATTAGTACTCTTATAATTTTGTCTAGAATATCAAGAAATGTTCATATCTTACTATAATAGCAAAGTTTCACCTTTTTTAGGTTCAAGTTTATTTTGCTTGTCATTTTACTAACTTACCCACCCCAGCTTATTTGACCACACACCTGAAAACCTACCTACCCCAATACAAGAGTAAGCTAAAATATGTTACCATACCGCAAAATAATTCAACCATAAAATAATTCAAAGTGGTAAGCAATTCAATTTCTAGGATGATAAGGGTAATGATCGATAAACTGGAGGATTCTGTTTAGTGAAGTTTGGGACGAGGTTGAACACCGAGCTAACACAAAAATATGCATGGGTCAAAGTACAAATGACATACGTACGTCCACACACACACATATATATACTAGTGGTGTGCTTGAGCACAAACAGTGAGCGAGCCTGCTAGTTAGGTTACTATGTTTTAGCTAAGTTCATGCAAAAACTAAGACCATCAATTTTAGTACACAAATACAAAATTACTTTCTTACCTCATTTTCTTGAGCAGTGGTAACTTCCATAGTATCAAATTTAAATCCATTCTGACTATTTGAATATACCAATCACTGTTGACAACAAGCTCTTAACTACTAAAAAGAAAGGCCAGAGTTATTTTTGTAATTTTAGCTAACAAATATGGAATTACTACTTACCTCAGCTTCCCTCGAGTAGTAGTAGCTTCCTTAGCATTAATATTACGGAATTCTGACTACCAATGGCTCTTGACAACCAACAATCAGCACTTCGTATCCCCCCTAAAATGGAGAAGTTTTGAAATTACGTCTGGAAAAGGGTCTTCAATGCCATAGTAACCGGTCGTAGCAACTTTTTGTGTCTTGAAAAACAAGCATTTTCGCCGGAATTTTCTCATACTTCAGAGTATAAGTTTAAAGTAAGGCTTTGCTTAATGCTGTACTTTCAGAATAAACTGGGGTCAAGCCTAAAAAGCCGTGTTTTTTTGGAGAAAAAAGGGAATCCGCGCGCGCGTTTAAGGGGCATACGTACCATCCATACATACATATATATAACATATACCCAATTTTGCATTATCCACCCCTAATACTGTCTCGCTTGCCAATAATTATATATATAAACAAAAATCCCCGATTCTCAATTTGACACCACTGCTTGCTCGCCAACCACCCCAGATATATTTACAAACAATTTTGCAGGCCGGCTGTGTGCAAGTCAAGGCTGACAAGACCTTTAGCTGCGTCCTACACTGCTTTATTAAAGGCAGTTAGGTATATCTTCAGTAATATTATTCCATTCCTGATGCTAACCTGCAAACCTAAAAAAAGGAGGGCAAGTACAATTTACCTGTGATGTCCTGTAACTGTATTAATTGGTTAGCACCTGCAGTACACACACAAATACAAAATACTAACTGTATATTTAAAGAACAATATTATAGCTAAATGCGTAATTAATAGCTATTTTTAGTGTAACACTTGAATCTGGAGACCACACTAAAAAATAATAGAACTAAAAACAAAACAAAATGTTGTGTATCCTAGTTAACTTCTAAAAAATGAGCGACAACCATCAAACTGTCCCATTATTTCAACTATCTGTTACCTCTATTTAATGCTCAACATAGAGTAAAAAATTATCCTCAGACAGAAAAAGTTCCTATTACTCCATTATCTCACAAGTCAATGAGTACTGTTGCTAATTTGGGGTATAATTTAGTGAAATTGCACAAGTCTTCTGTCAAACTCAGCTTAAGATTTATTTATGTAAAGTTAAAGGCTTATTGATAACCTAGAGCTTTTTTTATGTATAACCCATGTACATACTTACCTCCATCCGGAACTCCAGGATACTTCAGGTTAGTAACTACAGTATATAAATAAATGTTATAGATCAATACAGGTTATCATATTATATACAGTAGCTGTCCAAAAACAAACAAACAAAAAAACAGCCACTATAGCCAGCTAGCTAACAGTAGCTAGCTTTTTTCTCAATCAGACTAACCTTTAGCATCTATGCATTGAAATATTAAGACTTGATTAAGGCATGACACGTGAATAGGTTGCTGTAGAGTGAGATGTAATTCATTAAACTTCAAAATCAACTTTTGATTAACCATTGTCAATAAGTCGAGAATGCTTTTACCATTGTTGCATAAAAGCTCTTCGGTCAAGACTTGTATCCAATAACTTCCACACTCATTTTCAAATGACTTCATTCCAGTCAAAGTAGAATATGCCAACAAGTAATTCCCATTTTGTGGCAGGTTGATTTCTTCCCGCTCTCCTCTAGCACGAATCCTATCTTGACGACTGGGTAAACTGTATGTCACCCCAAGGTCCTTCTTATCTCCCCTACAAGCATCCACAAAAAATATTTTTGGAACTAAGGGATGTTCTGAAATCAGAGGATTTACTATCTCATCCATTAAACTCAAGCTACCATTTTTTGAAAATAGTTTAGTTTGATCACCATGGCCAGAAAATGTGACCACAATAGAATTGTAAAAATGTACTGCCTTCTGGTAAAGCTTTCCTTTCGTCATGGCAATAACTTTCTGGATCTCTTCTTTAGAAGGATCATGCAATTCCACTGTATCGAATCCCAGTGAAGAAAAAGTAGATCTCAACAACTCCAGGTCTTTTTTTACTCCATCTAAATACGGGTGTTTGCTCTCTGAGCTTGTTTCACATCCTATGAATATCGCGAGGCCTTTAGTGAGACCCTTAGCCGACGACAATGACGTTGAGTCAAGAAGGTCTGCTATTTGTGCCTCCAAGAATTTGAATGGCACGACGTCCATATCAACTAAAGGGTGTGAACGGCTTGTGAAGGACTTGGGAGGGGGAAGTCCGGGGGGAATTCTACACGGTGACGTAGAAAACGGTATATAGGCGGGGCACATGGAGAAGGAATCGCACGATTAGGTAAAGGGTAGACTATGTCTAAAGGACCTTAACCCACAGTAGGTGTTAAATTGGTGGAAGAAAACCTTTAGCTAGCTCCATCTAATAAAGAAAATGTGTTGTTCTTGAGTTTCGAAGGCAAGCTACCACATTGGAAAGCAGTCTGTCAGAAAGTCTTGTTATGTCAGTAGGGAGAGTATTTAGTGATCTCAAAAATTGGTCAGAAGTTAATCATCCTCAGCTGCAACAGAATGTCTTCGTACCATTTTAAGTGAGTAGTGAAAACTGATTCAATCACTTATTTCATGACTCCTCAACTTGTTGTTGCACTCATGCTTACATTAACTTGATAATTGTATGGAATATAGCTAGCTATACATGTTATACATACTCTGCAGGCCAGCTGTGTTAGCTAGAAGGGCTCAGCAGGATCTGGCAACTCCCACGTAGAGATTCATGGCAAACTCTTAGAGACCTGTTTTTGTGTCAAAAATTTAGTTGTCAATTGTTGTTTTGTGTCATTGTTTATGTGCAGAGACAAGTGACTATGTGTGTTTGTGTCAAACATGTAACTGTCAGTTGTTGTTTTATGTCCTTGTTGTTGGGCACTTCCACTAGGGCTTCTGTACAGTTAGGATATATAGGGCAGGTGCAGGACCATCATTTTTCAGTCAGTTTTTTTTTTTTCAGTATTCTTGAAGTGTGCATAAGGGGATAGACTCTGGAGGTCTGGCTAGTTGAATTCAAGTGCCTCACTTCTCCTCCACAGCTGTGTGGTGTGCTTTTCAAATTTAGGGGTTGATGCTTATCAGAAAGTGTAGTTGTTGTTTTGCTTGTTGTTTTTTGCTGGTCTATCAACCTAATAGCGAAGTGTAAAGATGATATGTAAATTTTTATTGATTTTTAAAGCAAGCTTTGCCATAATTAGAATGTAGCTAGCTATTTTTTAAATAAGTTATGCGTGGCTACGCCAAATTACGTTCAGCAACACACAACTATTGCACAATGCACCTTTGTGTTTGAAAGCAGTGCTCCTACTAGTTATACAGTTCAATAAGACATTACTAGATCAGTAGTTTGTGAGGATGTGGCATGAATATGAGAAGACTGGCTACCAAAAACATTAATCCCAGGAAAATTATATTCACAATCCCCTGAATATTATTACATTCATACTAGAGCTAAACATGAATACTAGTACAGTCAGATTCCAAGAAAATAGACACTCTTGCTATTTCTGCTAGAGTAGCTGATGCAATTGGCTTTAGCTACCAGCAAAAGATTATGGCTAAGTCACACAAACCCATGAAACATAAGTATTAAGTAAAAACTAGGCTAATAAATCCAGCTTGTTGAGTGCTTTAACTGCGGCACTATTCTCTGCTTCTTTTTTTGTAGATTGCAGCTCACCACTCACACTACCGACCCCTGGACAGACCACAGAACTTCTATATCCGTTACTTGATTCTTTAGTTTTGTACTGAATTTCTACTTTTCCTTTGGACTTTCTTTCAAAGTGCTCTTTCAAAATAGTCTTCGGTGTTTTTGATAATTTCTTTCCTTTAGATAAATAAATAATAAATATAATAGTAATATATAATAGTAATAATAATAATAATAATAATAATAATAATAATAATAATAATAATAATAATAGGTAAAAAAGTTAGTAGAGTAACTAGTGCAAGTAGCTATTACAAGATACAGTTTATTACATCATATAAATTGTAATACTCACCATTTTCTTCACCTCTTCCTAAAAAAATAAATGATGCAGTTACATGTCACCCCACTATTTGACCTGGCTAGCTAAATCATGTTCACCCAGATGAAATTTTTTAGAGAAAACGATTCAATATTTCCAAACTAGTGTGATAGCTAAGTATCCTATTCCGATAAGTTCCAACGTATAATTTAGTACAAATTAACACAGCCTTACCTTTGATTTCCTGTTGAGCCACATACCCCTCTAAGCACAGCCCATTGTTGTATGTGGGCTGTGGTGCTGGCACTGTAAATGCTGCTGAATCTGGTGCCATCATCACATCCTGCTGGCCCATTTGTATTCCACTAATGCTATCACTTAAGAATTCTTCTACAACAGCCGGGTCTAATTTCTGCAGACTTTCTGGACTCAATTCTGGAGGGGGGTTCATAATAAAATCTTCCTGATGCTGATAATGCCACTCAGGGTAGACTAAAAAATCTTGAGTCGGCTCTTGCTGTTGCTGTTGTCCAAGCTGCGGCAATTGTTGTTGCGATGGCTGTTCTTCTGGCGGAAATGCGCCATGCTGTATGAGTTGTTGCTGCTGTTGCTGAATACCGTGCACTATAGAACATAAAAGACAATGGACGCAGCTATGTGTAAAAAAAAAATCTTTCTATTCCTACACACAAAAAAATAATAATTACAGTGGTGCATCTATTGGTGGTTGTAATGAAACCACCTCAATCCCACTAGTACCAAAATTCTGACTATTAAAATCATAGAAATACAGTTGTAAACTTTGTGCAGTGTATAACCTACCTTCTCTGGCTTCCTTCAGTAGTTTAACATCTTCATTGAGAGTGGATATATACTCAGGTTGCTGCAAAAAATGCATTCTAGTAGAACCCATCTGTCTAATTATTGCAAAATTTACTCTCTTAAAGATATTCTCGACATCGAGATCAATAAGATTTTCATCTACAAGAAATTTTGATATCATTTGTATCCAACAACTTCCTTCATGGCTGGAATGGGACTTCATTCCTGCTTGAGTGGCGTAAGCCTTTAAATAATTTCCTCGGGATGGAATTCTATTACCATTTCCTCTGGCCACCACTTGCTGTATTTGAAATGGATTACTGTGCGGTGTAGTATCAGTTCGACTGCCAGAGCCTCGTGAAACCAACTCCAATCCTGTATCTAATCCAATTCCTCGGTCATAATCCATGAAAAATATCTTTGGAATGGCCATTAACTGTTCTTGCTTGCAATCAGTCAAAGCATATACAATATCGTCTATTGTAATCTTTTCTTCACTATCATTTACTGATGCTGGCTTTTCAACAACCACCTCATGTCCTGGGCCAGAATAGGCAACCACTATTCTTTTCCAAGATGAAGGCCATTTTATTCCACAATCCTGAAGACTCATCACAGACATGATCACTGCTACTAATTGTATCTTTATGGGGTTTAACAAGCCCATGATGGTAAAATTCAGCTTGTTAAACGTTTCTCTAAGTGCAAAGAGATCTTGCTTCACTTCTGACAAACCCTTAGAACCCCCACCTGACCTTGCTATTAGAATAGCTAGCCCTTTTGGATTTCTGGATCTTTGAATGGTTTGTAATATCCACCTAGAAATTTCTTCAGGATTTCTCGGCACTTCTTCCATTTTCACACGCAGAGACTAAAATTAACAACTAGCAGAGGGTTTGAGCGGTTCACTTAAAACTCTTCACTTACCGCACCTGCCCGAAATGCACCTACCTATACTCGATGAATAGTTCATAAAAATTCGCCACGTCAGACTGTCAAACTTAATTTGGTACTAGGGTAAAGCCATACTTTCACCGACCGCTAACCAATAACTAAATTTAGACCTTGAATCTAGCGTGTAGTGGTTTGGTAAAGGTATCAGCTAGCTAGCTGAGACTATCCAATTGTGTCTATTCATCAAGATTGATACATACTGCATACTCATGCAAGAATGAAGTTTCATGTACATACATAAGTGGAGAGTATCTGATAACTCCCATCGCGCATGCGCGATAGGGTTATAGTAGTCGTCCTGGTTGTCAGGCAGTCTCTGATTTTGGAGATTACTAACAATTAACCATTGATTAAGGTATGAACTAACTTAAGGCCTTCTATTGTGCTATTTTGTGAATTTCGGTCTGAATTTTGAGAAAACGCGAATCTGTCAGCTCCTTGGATGCTATCAAAATAGCTTTCAGTTTGTTTGTTTTTTTGTTGTTTTTTAATCTAGTGCAAAGACAAGATGATAGTGCACTATCATTTACTGATGCTGGCTTTTCAACAACCACCTTATGTCCTGGGCCAGAATAGGCAACCACTATTCTTTTCCAAGATGAAGGCCATTTTATTCCACAATCCTGAAGACTCATCACAGACATGATCACTGCTACTAATTGTAAGTGATTGTTAATGCTGCCATCAATGTCACCAAGTCTCTCCAGATATTTACTCTCTCAATGGCTGTTCCCAGGAAGTCATTGAAATACACAACAGAGAACAATAGAGAACTGTTATTTAAAGAAAAGTGAACTCTAATTTTTATATTTTGGGGCACAGCTCTAAACAAAAATAAAAAAATAAAATCTTGCCTTACAAGGGAAGCCAAACAGCACAACTATGAATATGTTGTCCACACTCAATCATTTATTGTTGAGCTATCCACAGCAGTTTTGTGAGATACTACAGTTTAATAGTCGCTTCACTGTTTAGATTGTGCCCTGAATTATTGCCTAAATACCTTACAGCATTATTGTTTATATTTTTTCTTCTCTCATTTGGAGCTTTGCCAGATAATTAACTAGACAATGCTTTAAAGATTGCCATGCAACTTCATCTCGTGAGCAGTCTAAGAATAATTTAAGGTAATGGTATAGACGACAGTTGGGAATATAAATACTATAAGCTATTTGACAACTAAGAGAATTTATTGCTGAAGAGAGAACACGTCTAGCTAACTAATGAATACAAAATGCATAAAATTGTTTCACTTTTTCACAACTTTCTCCAATCAATTTTTTTTTGTTGGAAACCATGTTTCCTTTCCTCTCAAAAAATTAATTTTCTGACTTACTACAATAAGTATGGTAGGTTACAGCAGTGCAACAGTAGCTACATATATAGCTATTGGGGAATGACTCAGTTAATTATACAGCAACTACAATGAATGCCTCTAGTGTCTTGAGCCGTACAAGCACTACTGAGTCAATCTAGTTCATGAATCAATTAGATTTAATAATCAACTATACAAAAGACTGACTGACTACAAAGATAAGTGTGACAGATTAAGTACTCAGGAAATGATGACATAACAAAACCAAATAACCACATGTTGTGTAATGAGTACTATAATAACCAAAAATAACAAACCATACAATACTAGCTACAATCACAAAGTTCTGGTAACAGTATTTCTAAAGCTAAAATTGTTTAACTTCAAAATAAATGCTTGGTTTCAGCATTTAGATTCATTAAATTTTCCGTACGTATAGTTTTCATCTTCATAGAATGGGTTTTTGACTACATACTCCGTGAATGAGCCCTCAATGACTGGGTCGTTGGGATCAAGAACTTCCGCAATCGGGCCAGATTGGATGTTTCCTACATAGAGGCAAGGCTCTCTGGACTTATCCCAGGTAATGCGGTGCAGACGGCCAGCGTAGGAACGTGTAGTAGCACCAGTAGTGACACTGACAATGTACCAACCAGTCTGAAGTTGGCCATTTGACAGGACACCACGATATGGTGATATACTCACTGGGACATTCCAAAATTGTCCTACAACAATAACAGCAACAATGATGATGTAAAAACTAGTGATGATGATGAGGATGATGGTGAGGATAAACATATTGTTTGCGCTTCCTTATTGAGAAACATATTTTCTTTAATTCTGATACTTCCACTTAAATTATTTTTTATATTAGTCAACATTTATTATGACTATGTATTTTGCATAATTATTTTCATTATCATCATCATCATCATATTGCACTAACCTAGAAGACCATGTGCCCGGTGACTGCCGAAGTTAAGTCCCCTCATGACAACAAATTTGATCATATTAGTAGTCGTGGGTAGACCAAAAACATCCAGTGTACGTCTCTCACAAATTACCCACATGACCAGAGTAAGATCTTGGCAGTTTGGTACGGAAATTCGAACCCTTTCACTATATTTCTTTACAGTGACTCCATAGGACTCATACTTGGCTCCCTTGTCCAACACGGTACTCCCCACTGTGACAGAGCACTGGTCCAAGCTCACTCTGATGTTCACACACTGGTTGGCTGTATCAACACCTCTCACAGCCACTCCATCCATTATGTTTAGTGAAGGTGTTAGACTTGCGTAGTGGGCACTGACAGTGACGCAATTGTCTGAGATGAGGTTGAACCACTGGTTGGATACTCCGTGAACTTCATAACACAGGGAAAGTTTGGGGAGATTGAGTGCTTTTAGCTGTTCCTGTGATACTTGTATTGGCACTGTATAGAGCGGATCTCCAATTACAGTGTCATTAACTCTAATGCCATTTTCTAATGGTAAGGAAAAAATATTAGCAAATAAAATTAAAAAAACTTGGAAGACACTCAAATTAAGCTGACAAAGTATACAGCCTAATATAGCCACTTTCTAGTAAACTTATACCACACTAACAGTGTGTCAAGCAACATTTTGCCTCCAAGTATGGTTGATGTAATTGTGGTATTTGGACTATTCTGGGAGTGATAGGAACAGACCCATACAAAACAAAAAAACAAAAAAAACAAAAAACAACATCTACCAACAATATTATCATCTTACCTTGAGTAGACATGTTTACAGTTGGTGTTGTGGCAACTACTGCTGCAGTTGTTGTTGCGTGTGTTGTGGTAGATAATACTGTTGTTGATGGTACTGTTGTTGGTGGTACTGTTGTTGTTGGTGGTACTGTTGTTGGTAGTACTGTTGTTGGTGGTACTGTTGTTGGTGGTACTGTTGTTGGTGGTACTGTTGTTGGTGGTACTGTTGTTGTTGGTGGTACTGTTGTTAGTGGTACTGTTGTTGGTGGTACTGTTGTTGGTGGTACTGTTGTAGCAGGAACTGTAGTTTCTGGAGCAACTGCCATTGCTAACAAAGAAATTAACAAGTTAATCATTTTAATTGATGAAGAGAGACACGTTCTCTAAAATATGACCATGTAACTGGCCTTTACTGCCACTTGTTGAGCAGTGCTATCATATTTACCTCGCCTTTAGTGCAACTTATTATATATTCATAAAGTCAGTTGCTGTCTAGTCAGACTAAAAATATTTTAGCTATCTAACTAAAGCTCTACCTCACAAAGTATATCAAAGTAAAGACTAATTTCAGAACTGAAGTTGCCATCTGTATTTCAAGTTAAACTGTAACGCTAAAAGTAGACATACAACTAAAATGTGGTTTAAATTTGCATTAGTCTGATAAATATAGAGTAATATTTAAAATGTTCATTTGCTAACCAATTGAGAATCTCCAAAATGTGGAATTTTCAATTTCAGTAGAATCTGGCAAACAATATGAAGTTCCCACTGCAATTCCTAGTAAATAAAGTTATATTGTGAAGGACTTGAATTGTTGTATTTATGCTTCTGTTATAACTATATCTGGTTTGTGTGTGTATGTGTGTGTGTGTGTGTGTGTGTGTGTGTGTAAACATTATGTGAGCCAAACACAACTGAATCATTTTGTGGTTTTCTAGCTATATTAAAATTGCAGCACCACTTACTAGCTATGTTGTTAAAAGAGGAATTAGAATGCCAAGTGCATGAAATGCATTTTTATTGCTAACGTTTTAATAGCTATCTCCTCACCATTGTCCATAAACACATAATAGCTTTGTTCAGGTTTAAAATCAAAGCCTGCATTAAATGTCAGTGTCCTTCCATTGCTCCCTTCCAGTGGGAACATTACATTGGGCGATGTAGTGCTCAGGCTGTGCACTAGTTCCATAGTTCCTTCATTGTAGAATCTGATAAACCTATCTCCACTGGGCCTTCTAATCTAAACGGTGTAGTAGTTCTATTAATTCTATTTTTTTAATGCTATATTTCAATCTAGCTGATAAAATTTGAACTTATTGAATATTTTATCTGTAATTGTATTAAAGCCAGTAACAAATCCTCTTTTTAATATTATTAAATGAAAAAGAACATAAATAACAATACTAACTCCTCATCTGGTCTATTATACATTCAATTCTAATATTTTTTTACTGTTCAAATCCTATATTAAATCTGACTGTCAGTCAGGTAATGTATTTGAACAAAATACAGTTAAACAAGTATATAGTTTTCACCAATAGTGGAAGCATTCTTAAAATCCTAACATTTCTAGAATGAAAAGATGGCGATTGTTAGTTATTGGGCAAAAACACATACTGAACGAGGAGGGGGAAGAATCACTTACTGGTTGGTCAAAAGTTATGTTCCATTGTGTACTTCTAGTGAGAGTGATGTTTCCAGTGGGTGACACTGAACTCTGTAAGGCCATTGGTCCACTCACTGCCCAGTGTAAACGACCATATACATTCTGTCATTCATTTGTAGCTAATAAGTACGAATAACTTACCACCTCCAACTAAATTGATGCAATGTTGATCAGTTTCAAATCTGTGAATGACAAGCAATTAAAATTTTTTTTGCATTCCTATTAAAATGACTGGGCAAAAATTCTTGAAGTATTACATTTAAGCAGTTGTACCACAACACAATTTTTAAATATAGCTATAACAATATTCATCTCTTACCCAGAACTACTTCCAGCTCGGAAACAAAATATTTGCTGTGTACCAAGCTGGTTATCAGCAGGTGTCCAAGTCACATTAACATAGTATATTGACGAGTTGAACTTGCTTTGTGTAATTTCTGAACGACTGAGGCCAAGAGGGGATGAGGTAACAAAGTTGTTGATACTGTGAAGGGAAAAGAAGTGGTATAAAGGGTAGATAGGTGAAGAGGGGAATAGAATGTGATGGTGAAATGAATGTACAACCATTCTTGAAGCAATAACTTGCTTCATTGCACTCTTTGTAGCTGATACGACTCATTGGTTTCCGCCCACTAATTTGTAATTGTGCCTAATTGTCTCTACGGTAAGAAAAACCCCTAGTAATTTATTGCGGCTTAGTCTGAACAATACCAATAAAGATCATAAAGGAAGCCTTTCAATATTGCAGTGTGTAAACCTAATATATTGCTATAGAATAAGGGAACACTGAAACAACTCAACAAGCTAATTGGTGGCTGCAATATGTCAAAGAGAACAAAGAAAGTATTGCCTTATTGATTAATAATAAGAAGGAAAAAGAGAAATAAGGTCAGTTTGAAAGTGGAGCTGCCTACCTGATTCCAGGTCCTCCAGAATACATGACTATTGCACTTTTATAAGTGGTCCCAGCTGGAACTGCAATACAGGAATCGTGTGGGACTGTTTCTCCTGTGATAAAAATTGGCCTAGAATTTCCTTCACATGGCAAACTATCAGCAAAGACGTTGACCAGAAACTGAATAGGAACACTGCTCAGAGGCACTGTGCTGGAGGGCGATATGAAGTCCTCCATTTGAATGGCGACAGCATACCATCCAGTAGCACCAGTAGCAGTGTAAGATAAAGAGCAATTGTCCTGAGATGGAAAAAAAAAGAGAGAGAGAAAGAAAGCTTTGTGATGGTAGCTACTTTATCATGGAAAGTTAGTAATATTACATATTTGGTAAATTCAATACATAACTCCCTCATATCCTGCATACCTGGTGAAGTATAGCTCCAGTGAATGCATTACACACTCCACCGCACTCGTTGCGTTCTGCCCATCTGCATCTGATGATGTCTTGGTCAGGATCCAGGTGTGGTATGGTAATGGTATGGGAGCATCCCCTCTTCAGTCTGACAATGGGAGTGATGGTTGTCACGGGAGACGAGTTGATCTTACCATTGTCTGAGCGCGGAGAAAGATTTCCCTTGACTCTGATTTCCCAGCTGTTGCCTCCTGTATTTAAACTAATCCAGGCTCCGCCCACATACCTACACATACCACACAACTTATTTTAAGTTAATTTGAAGCTAGACGGTTTAGGCTCTACAGTAACGTGAAAATCTGGAGAAAAAAAATTAAAAAATCAAACTGCTCATTCTATTTAACACTTTAAATTAAAAATGTATCATTTTCCTTTTAACTTGAGCAGTATTATGTCAATTTATAATAAGTGAAACAGCTCTAGATAGTACAGCTAATATTGTTATTTCTTACGAAGCTTCAAAGTAGTTCAGTGAAGATCTGATGTTGTAGACCATAGATCTGGATCCTGATACCCAATCTTCACTCTCACTGAAGTCTGTGCAGAAGAATTGTAATGAAAATGACTGACGACAGCCAATTTCACAAATAAGCGATCCCGTTCCAAACAGGAGGTCCGTGCCAATATCAGATGTCTGACATGCAACTCCATTTGAAGATCTCCTCCAACCAATACGATGGGTAATTTCAATCTATGTATCAAGAAGACAATGAAAACCTGTGTCTCATTTCAATTGTAGCTAGCTACTTACCCTTCCATCAAATCTATCCTTGTTTATTGGTCTCCATTGAATAATAGCTCCCCTGAAATGAGAGGCTACCAAACAGTCAATGAGTCCAAGAAAAATTATCTTCCACATTTCTTTTTGTAGATGCTATAATTTAAAATAACATTGCATTACAGCATTAAAATAAATTATTGTGATTAAAAAAATAGAACAATTTAGGAGTTAAAATTTTAGTATTTGTTATAAGTTACTAACCAGATAATAGATTTTACCAAAGAAGTAAGTGTAGCATCTGATTCTGACTTCTGCACGGCAAGTGGCGGCTATAAATACTCTGCATTCATGTCTTAAGCGTATTCATAGGAAATTCCAAAACTCTTGTTTGGTCTCCAACTTGCTTGAGAGTGAAGTGGTCCAGTAAATAAGTTCCAAGTGAAATTTGTAATTATTTGTAAGATAGGAGGTTAAATGAATTAGCTGTAGTAACTGTCAGAGTAGTTTGTATTCGAGTTGTAGCAGACAAGAAGTTGCCTGGCATCATATTTGTGGTTTATTGCTGAAGTTGTACAAGTAGGTTACAAAGCGTGGGATCTCTTTTTTTTTCTTTCAGTATTTAATAATGGTTCAAAACAGGAAATAACAGGATGTGTGTGAAGAGATACCCTTATATGTGCATGTATAGAAATCTAATCCTATGTATGTACATACATACATACATACATACATGCATGCATACATACAGAGTGTATGTATGTAAGTTAATATGTATGTGTGTATGAATCAATATATAAATACATATATATTTTATATCCATATTATCTAGACTGACTTCCTGGATAATATTTGTTTATAGTATGTTATATATATATATATATATATCATAATATTATATTCCACCCTAGATATCTTCACAATGATATTTTTAGGTACCTGAACATGAAATAACTCATAATTTCATGGTTGGTACCCTTGTAGTTATAGCAACAGCCAAACTAGCCACTTTGCCTGCCAATTTTACTCAGTGATTTACCAGTCCTAGTACTAACTACAGCAGTGAAGGTATCTAGTGTGGAATAAACCACTTATTACACTTGTGAGAGTGATACACTAGGTACTTCACTCTCAGGCATCATTTTCACTCCCTCTGGCTTGGTTCAGCCTACTCATGAAATATTTTGCCATATAACACTCTGACTCATGTAATAAGTAGTATATATATATAATACTTATAGCACGAGTCAGAGTACAATATGGGAAAATATTTTACGAGCACGCAAAATATTTTCACGAGCCAAAGGCGAGTGAAAATGTGGCGTGAGAGTAAAATATCATTCCCATATTGTACGACGAGTGTGATAAGTGATTTATTTCTGCCTTGATATTTTTTCTCAACCGGTTACAATTCAATTTTCATTGATTTTACTCGCTACGCGCATGCGTAGTGTACCGTACAATATAAACCGTACAATATGGGAGAATACAGAACGCTCGCGTGATGCGGAAATATTCAAGTAAAAATATCAAAGCTGCAATAAATATATATATATATATATATATATATATATACTGACTTGGTGTATGTAGCTAGTATTGATTAAATAGGCTTAAGACAAAAAAGTACTGTTGTGTTGTGACCCTCAACCACAATAGTACAAAGTGTAAACATGGATTAATTCCAATAAAATCACATGATTGGAGTCCTGTTGAATTGAATTGTTTTGCAGCACCTCCTTTGATCATAGGTATAATTTATGGTAACTTAACTCTTTTAGTTCTTACTTATTGATGATAGCTAGTCATTAGTGGAGGAATGATTTATTATAATATCCTAAATATCTCTATCCATTCTTGTTACTTTTCTGTTTTATCATTCATACATTACTAAGTTATTACTATTATGTATGTTTTGAAGCATCTTTGAAGAACATAGGTTCATGGATAGCCATTCATGAGATTTTATGGAATGCTCATGACCTATTATTTTATTAACAACATGAATGTGCAGTGAGTGAGTTCAAGAAAAGTTTATGCTGTACCATTAGCTAACAATTTTTCATTAGAATGAAAAGTATGAAGATGTTTATCATGATGGAGTTGAAAGCTTCCATCACATTTCTCTTTTGTATGCATGACCATACTGACCATCATTGTATCTATCTGACCTCATCTCATAAATTATTCCTGGGACCAACTACTCCTACTAAATATAATTTGTATGGTGTAATACATTAAATAAATTATCTTGTGCCGCATAGTGAGCTACATGACTGAAGTTTTACTTCTATCATTGTTTTGGTTGTGAGATGAAATATTTTATTTTACTAAAACCTCACAAGATAGTAAGTTCAATAGCAGCAAGCCCACAGCTAAAAGTCAACTAAACTGAATATACCAAATCGAATGACAGAAAATATTGCGTGGTCTCATCGTCCTCTAAAACTAAAATCAATTTAATAGCAACCTGTGACGTAGGAAGTTGTACAACATGTTTTTATGATTGCTGTTCACGGAAATAGATAATTGTGGATTAGTCTGTCAGTCAGGTACACAATCTGTCAGATGAGTGGCTTTGGTTGGGTATTTGACCTAATAAGGATGTGACCAACCTCAGAGAGCTGGAGGTTAGTAGTGCATTAGGCACTTGCGTGGGTACAAACCTTGGACATATCAAGTTTTACCGTTGAACATTTTGGCACTTACACAGGAAAAAGCCACTCAAGAGAGATTTGTAAAATGACATCTTGAGGAGAGGTACTTGCCGGAAGGCAAATTGGAGCAGATACATACTGTGAGTGGTGCAAAATATATGTCTTGACTTGACAAATGGAAGTGACTGAATACTTTTGTTTGGTTTCTGTTTTCAACTAGTGCAATTTAAATGGCTGCACTGACTACTACTACACAAAGTTGCTCTGTTAGTGTTGTGGCCTATTCCTTTTAAGTTGTTAATTTGGTTAAGACTTGATGGGTCTTTCAAATAATAACATCAATAAGGAAAATAATTGGCCCAATCCCCCTTCCCCTCTCTCTATATATACATGTATACACGTTTCACACTGGTGTTCATCATCAGCTGTGCAATGTACTAAAATAATTCCCACATTCGTTTAGTTCAACAAATTCTGTTTCTGTTTAGTAAACCTCAATTATGTCCATTATTATGTGAATGTAGTTCATCAATTTGTTCTAATTAGGCTGATTAAGGGTAGACTGAAACTACAAATTGAGTCATCTTGGAGTTGAGAGCTTGCTCAGATGCTGCTGTTGTTACTGGTACATGTTCAACAATCGAGCGAACCTTCTAATCACTACGACAACTCAAATCTCAGCTTTATTCAACCAAATTGAACAATATCATGCTATTGCATTCACATGAAAGACAAAATTTTTCACTTGAACTATGAACTATTTCTTCACTGATAATGCCATCTTTATCTCTCTCTTAACTGTACCAATAGTGAACCCAGATCAATAAGTCTATTGGGCAGCAATCTGGCAATTACTTCTCATCTTCTTTCTGCTTTTTCTGTAAAGTCATAGACAAGGGCTCCTGGGATTTTTTTTCTTGAAGACCAACATGCACTAAATCTTCAGTAGCTAACAGAATCCAGCCCAGTAGCAGCTGGATTGCTGTGTATTTTCAGCAGCACTCTAGCTACTACAACAGTTTGATTAGCAAAAGGTGGACTGCTTGTACAATTTGTACAACATTCTAGCAATTAGCCCTGCAGTACTTTGAGTGATTCTGCAGACCAACTGGTTCAAAACTGTTGGGGCCAGTGGGGGCACAATCAAGAGGGGATTGGAAACACAGAATAAGAAAAAGAACAGAACATTTGGCTTTGCGACTTTTAAAAAATTTTTTTATCATGTGCTTTAGCTATAAGCTTAGCCTTATGTGCGAGTGACTTTCATGTTTGCACATTATCTATTTGTATCAATAGGTAGAGGTAAAAAATATGTTCTCTTACTGTGGCAACTGACTAACAATCATACACATTAAAACTATACTATATTCATAACCTAGAGAATTACCATGATTTTTCACAACTTCTGATATGTAACTAGCCAGCTAGCTATCATCCATTTATTTATTTTTGTGCTTATTTTTGACAGATAACAATTTTACAATTTGTCTGAAAATCTAGGTAGCCAAAGCAATTAGCTAGACTGAAATCTGGAGGCCATGGTTTCTCCATTCTATGTTAAATTGCTAGTTACACTTTTAATGAAGAGAGCCTCAACAAAAGCAATTATTGCTACATTGATGTTGTACTGTAGCTAGCCAATCGAAAACTAAAATTATATTTTAGTGTATAGCTAATCCAATTTAAGTTAGCTACACTGGAATTTTCCCTCACTTTCATAGTTTTTTTTAATTTTTTTATTTAGCAATTTATAGTTTAGTTTTAACCAATCCAAATAGTTAGAGTATAGCTAGTTATAGTTATATTTGTCCAATTAGCTAGTTTGGTTTCTACTAAAGTTATCCTTACATTTTTCCAAGTCATCTATAGCTAGCTAGCCAATAGATAGCTACAGAATTGAAGACAATGATAAATTTATTCAAACATTTTAAATTAATGTCTGCAGTGCTTTTAAACCTTTTTCAAATTACTGTAATGCCATTTAATTTTAGCTAACAAGCTAAAATGGCTGAAAGTGTTATCTAGTTTGAACCATGAATAGAGTCAGACCAATTTTAGCTTTAATAGCTATTGTTAAAAGCAAGAGAAACATTTTATTTAAAAAATATGAAAATTTCCAGAGCTAAAAAACCCACAATTGGAAATTTTCCACTGGAAAAAAATTCCAGTAGCTAAATCTAGTAACTATAACTAAATTATAAACTTGTACACAAACAACACTACTTATTTTAGCATGTTGCTGTAGAGATGCTGACCTAAGAAACATCATAAGAAGATATTAAGTGAATTGTGTGTGTAGAGCAGCAGCAGGTGACTACAAAAAGAAGTTTTGCTTTCCATTGAGATAAAAATTTCCCCAAATTAACAATAGAATAAGTTTTATCTCGTATTGGCACAGCAAAAATAGCAGGAAATGTTCTAATGTATTGGCTGAGGAGTTCACTCAACTAGGAAATGACATAGTTGCCAACTTTTCAAATCGAACTTCAGGGACACTATGCCACACCCAAACCACAGTTAACAGTTCAGGTTCAAACTGCACTTCATGGCAACAGTCATCACAATTAAACTTCAGTGACATCAATGCTACTACTGTGCTTTGATCCAGGTTTGATCTTTGATCCGTATGTATTTTTCTTAGGATTGAAAACCCACGCTCAGAGTCAGCATTGGACGATGGTGGTATTGCTAACAGTCCAGCCATAAGCTTTGCCAGATTGGCAAACCTTAATCTGGACAAATAAGAAAATCCGTAAATTCCTGAACAAGATGAAGGGAATCTGGAGAATTTAACTCAATTTGAGGAAACCTTTTGGCATTTTCTGAAGAGTAGCTGAATAGAAAGCTTTGACATGCTGAAAAAAATGGTTTTATGTCCATCTCTTCTTCAAGAGCACTAATACACAGCCATGTCTCATCTCCAATACTTAAGTTTTCATCCAATTTAACTTTGTCCATGTCAACCAAATGAATATTATCTCCAGCCTTTACGAACAGCTTCTTCGGTTAGGAAACTGACAGCATAAATTTTTGTAAGCCTGACAATATCTGTATACAACTCACACGTTGTGTTCTCATTTGACTTTTGGAAAGACCTATTGAATCTATCTATGGATGGTAGAACATGATTGAGAAAGTGAAGAATGGGCTTTGTTAGTGGATTTTCAAGTCTTTCAGTAATGTTAACTACTTTGGCAGTTTGGTCGTCACAAGAGCGGAAGTACGATAAAATATCATCAAACAAATCTAAATACCTTCGTATACATCGCAGTAGACTCCCACCTAGCTTGACAATGCTTCAAGAGAACTTCATTAATATAGAAGGAATGCCACATATCAAAAAAACTGTTGATTTCTTTTGCTGCTGTGTTGAAAGTAATAATAGATGTCAATAAATAATCGATCTATATCAACTGGCAGAGCAGCCATTCCAGCCTTGACACACAAGTCAGCAAGGTGACAAATGCAACCAGCATCATAAAGATGGGGGTTTTCTCTTTTTATCAGTTTCTGAACACCTGACCTAGCCCCTTTCATTACATTTGTAGTGTCTTAAAGGCTATTGCTTTACTAAAATCTAAATTGTATTTGCCCAAAGACTCCCTTAAGGCACTGTATAGATTTTCTGCCGTTCCTATGTTTGCCACTGGCATGTCTAAAAACTTTGTCTTTACATTACCCAATTCAGCATCCAAGACTCTAACCAAAATAATACATGATTTGTCTTGTTTATCATTCAATTCATCCATTAAAATAAAGAAAGGATTAGACATACTATTTATAGCCTTAGCATGATAATATGGTGATAATGCCTCCTTTACTATGGCTGTGGTCTTGGTTCTTCCGCACACAAACTTTCTAGCTATTTCAGAATCAGGAAACATCTGAGCAAAAAGCTTTGAAGCGTGTTCATTGTTCAGAAAGGCCAGGTTATGCTTAGCAACAAACATTGACCACTGAGTTTCAGCTTCAATAACATTTTGAGCTACTCGCGGTTTAAAAAAGGATGTTACACTTTTGGAAGTAGAAGCAGCAGATGCTGATTCCTTGTGACGTTTGCCACTAACATGGCTTGTTACATCATTTCTGCCTCCATGTGCAACACTGAAGTCTGAAAGACAGATTGTGCATCTGGCAAAAGTATCACCTGTATTAAATTAAAATTAGAAACTTATAATTCGGTGTAGTTAATCGTGATACCTTTGTGGCTTCTCCCTATCCCTTTAAATTCTCCAATCCACTTTGGATCAAAGTGGGAAACTCTCTTCCTCTTAGTGGTGGTGGAGAAACCATGGCCATACAACAACGTGCGGAGGACAACAGGTAAAGATCGCCAATAACTAATTGTGGCGAAGAAAATTCACTTATGCATGAATAATTATTTATTAAATAAAAATGCATGCATAATCGAGCCATTCAGTAAGTTTATAGGATGTGGACGATTCGTCGTGATAAGTAAAGAGATCCTCTGCTTTGCCTAAATTCATGGATGTAAAAGTAAGTGTAGTGGGAGCAAATTCCTCTGAATTCAGGGACACACAATAGACAGTTCACACTTCCGTTACGGGACGGGACATAATTCCGGGACTGTCCCGGACGTTTCGGGACGGTTGGCAACTATGAAATGATCCCTGCAGATTTCTCGTTAGAACAACGTAAATTTGCAAGGCTGTGTGCAACCTAAAAAGTCCATGGGAGGGGATCGTTGTGAACTGTGAGAAATCAACACATTTTATTCCAACTTATAGTCAACTGAATGTCGGTTGAAGTTAAAGCAGACACTGGTAAGGTGTCGTCGGTTATCTCGTATTGCTCGTTGATGCTGGATGAGATAAGTGTGTGTAGCTAAAAAGCTACCTAATATAGTTAGCAGGGTTACAATTGAACTAAGACAATACGCTACAACGTGTGTTATTTTTTTTTGAGAAGATCATGGAATATCAAGAAGAACTGGACGATGAACCTATTTATGATGAAATAATGCATCCACCGTCAGGGAGAGGACGAAGTGAAACAGACTACTATTTTCAATGGGGACCTAAAAGACCAAGACACACCATGGCTTATCCCCGGAAGAGGCCCAGAAAACTTGAAGCCCATAGGTGAGATTTGTTAGGACCAGTAATGTCTAGCTAGCTACTTAATGACTGCTTTGTGGAAGAAAAAAAAAACTGCTTGATTTTAGCCAAAATTAATTAATTTGGCTTGTTTTAAGTAAATAATTTTTAGGGTTTAAATGACCCAGTGAATAGCTTGTTGTTGTTGTTGTTATTTTAGGAGATGTGTCTGTCATCAGCTATCAATGACTTGCATTGTATTTTTCATACTGGTGGCTCTCCTAGCTGTGGCTGTGCTAATGATAATTCTGTCCTACTATGCAACAGGCTATTTAAATTCTCCTCGCTCCAAAAATGTGGACTGTGGACCAGGAGACACAAAGAAACTTTTCTTTTCAGCAATTTTCTGTGAGGAGCTATCTACAGATAGCAGTAGCCTCTATCATGAGGGCTACCAAGACTTTGGTCTGTACCTACTCAATACTCCACCGTCTCTGTCTGGCAGTGAAGAAGTCAAGTTTGGTGCCACCATTATCAAACCATACCAGCGCAACTTTCATTTGTTTAAAGGTTCAACAGTGACAGTAAAAGCTTGCTTGGAGAAAAGTGACAATTATGGCATTGGAAATTTTTATCTTGTGAAAGGAAAATCAACCTGGGAAGATGCCTATGGAAGTATTGATGAGAGTACATCAGTGGATTTTCTGACCATTACAAGTGCGTGCTATACTGATGAACAATCAGAATCAGTTACTTACACCGTCGTCGAAGAAGATCAATATTTCTTGTATTTTTTCAACGGCAATAATGCCTCGGGTGAAGCTGCCGCAGTGACAGTCAAAGCTACTATCAATATTCAACGCATGTTGTACAATTTTACGGAGAGATCCGTGATAACATCATGCAAGTTCAACACAGAACCTTGCTCTCTGAGCTTGCCGTTCCAGACCAGTACGTCTGTACTGCTCACTTATGGCCGACCAGACAGCTGGGAGTCGAGCTGGTCCAACTCATCCATAAGCATCTCTTGCCATCCACGATTCTGGTTCTATGCCGTCTTGGTTTTGATTGGAGTACTAGTCATTGTCCTGAGCACGTGCGCGGGCTGCCTAGCTTGCTGGTGCTGCAGTAGCAGCCTGTACGAAAAAGATGCTGCAGAAGCGCCACTGTTGAATGCCCGTACTGGGAATCTTTACAGTGACACTGTACCTGTTAGCAAAGAAATGCACAATCCTTTCAAGTACGGGAAGGATTCAAGGCAAGAAGCTGCCAGTTTTGGTGAATTGCCAGTGTCTACTACCAAGTCACAAGTTCCAGTAGATTATAGACCTCCTAGCTTCAAGGATGATAGCTATGGTGAAATGGGAACTCCATCTTACAACACATTCACCAGGAAATAATTTGTGTTCATAAAATATCCCATTATATAAATTTGTTTTGTTTTTAATTAATGTGTTTATAGTCTAAATTAAGAAATGAAATACTGAAGTGATTGAATGATAGTAATAAGGGCACTAATTAGAGATATAACCTTACATGTTGCTACTGCAGCCGACAGTCGTTGCAGATTCAAAACCCATGCTTAAATTAGTTCCTTTCTGTATTCACTACAAAGGTGAAAGTTTACTGGTTAGCATCCTTTGTACTGATGGTCAAATAAAAGGCAATACATCTACAACTGCTAATATATGTGTCTGATATGACATGTTTAATAGATTTGATTGAAATAGTTACTGTGTGCATACAACTGCTGTTCTTACACATTACACAATACTAGCTATGTATGTACATTAGACTGGAGCAGAACATGAAGATAATCAATGCATCTGCGGTCACTCAGGCAAATCCAGCCATTGTGGTGTGTGCTTGTGCTGCTACACTATAAGATAGTGAATTATCCTATATATGGTAAACTTAATGTATATAGTAGGAGGACACTTCATTTTTAATAAAGCAGTCAAGAGTCTTGACTGCTTTATTAAAAATGAAGTGAAGACTTTAGGTTACTACCATGTTACTTATTATTCACGGACAGAAATGTGGTTGGCCAGGCAGTCCAGCTCTGAGAAGTACACTCTGGAATATATTCCCACCCCCTGCACGCATGTCCACTCCATCACATGTGCATGTATGTCCACTCCACCACATGTACATGTATGTCCAATCCACCACATGTGCACGCATGTCCAACCCACCACATGTACACGTATGTCCACCCCACCACATTACATGTGTGTCCAATCTACCAAATGCACACGTATATCCAATCCACCATTCACTACATAATATATGCAACAATTCACACACAAACCTTACTATATCAGGGAGGATGTGGCTATATTGATTCATGAGAAGAGAACAACACAGATGACATGTCACATGATGTACAAATACTGTTTCATAGTTTTTTGTGTGTTTTTTGTGCCTTGGTAGCCTTGAAAGATACTTTCATTTTCTTTATCTTGCCACTTTTAACTGACGGAGACACAGCTCTCTTTTTCATCTTCATTTTTTTCTTTGATAATCTTGATTCAATCGGCACTTCAACTTCCTTCACATCATCTTCCTCGTCATTTTTTTTGTCATCTTCCTCTTCATCGACTCCATTTATCTCACACTCATCATCTGACACTTTACTATCCTCACTTCTCCTTGTCTTATCTACTGGTTCTTTGCCGGCTATGATTGGATGTTGTAAGAGGATAGTAGTGATGCACGTCAACCTGCAGCCAGAGTCCACACTGCAGACACAACCAGTGTCTTCCTGTTAAGGAAAAAGAAAACAAAATAAGCTTTGTGACATTTGTGGAAGAAGAACCACTCACCAGAGTCTCTGATATGGCCCACACCTTTACGCTGCCATCAGAAGAGGCCGAGAAGAGAAGGTTGTGGTCAGGAGACAGAGCCAAACCTTTCACTCTGCTGCTGTGACCTTTCAGAGAGGCCATTTCTTCACCAGAAATAGTAGAGTAGAGCAAAATGTTGGGCTGATCACTTCCAATTGCTACCACATCTTCCTAACATGTAGAAGGAAAAGATGATTGTAGTCTAGTAACAAGGACTGCTCTCATTTTAAGTCAATCAATCAATAAATAAACAATCAATTAAACTAAATAAAATATATAAACATGCCATTCGCTTTTAGTCTCTTCATATCTTCACTATTATTTATCATTTTTTGAGCTCAAAATGTATACAACATCTAGAGAAATTTTTTAATAACTCTATAAACAGTAAATAACCACACAAACAAACAAACAAACAATAATCCCAGACCGTGCAGTGTTACTCTAATTACTACTAGACTAAAAATGAAGCATCTAAGGTGTGGCCCGTGCTACTACACACATCTAAGGTGTGGCCCGTGCTACTACACACAATCAGCTAGCCATTACTAACAACTCTTAGGCCTACAGGTATCACTAGATCGATCGATACATAGCTCCTACAATGAAAACGGTAGATGTAAATGCTGTCTCCATAAGAGAAGCTAGAAACATCCAACGTGCAATGGACACTCACTGGCAGTTCTAACACGAAATCCCATTCCAGTGCTCGGTAAATTTCATGGCATAAACAATAACTAACTTTTGGATAAAATACTCACACACCTTAATAAAGAGCATTGAATTAATAACTTTGCCGACGTCCACACAGACAGATGGCTCACCAGCCTACAGTACATACAATAACAAACAAGTCATCAATAGGCTTGCGTAAAGTTGAATACTATGTAAGTTCGTAAGACTTAACTGCTTCCGAAAAAAATTCAGATATGTCAGACAACTAATTCAAAGGAGAATAAGTGGATGATATGGGTAAAGACTGATAAACACAAGAGTTTTGTTTAGTGTATGGGACAAGGTCACCTCCAAGGGAACACAAAAAACACGATGGTCAAAGTATAAAATGACACGTCCACACATATACACAAACAAAAAAATATCCCTGATTTTCAATTGTGTTATCTTTGATAGTGTCTCACTCACTCTAAAGGGTAAAGGGTCGTTAAATTTAATTATTCTGAAATGAAACAAGAAATGGTACTAGGAAAGAGACAGACTATAGACACTTTGGTTTACGAACGTTTTGCAAACTTACATACATACCTCCAAGTTATACACCACCATCTTGCTTCCGACAGCCAGAGCATACTGACTGCCAATAGGATTCCACACCACCAACTCAGCAGCTGGACGAAAGAAAAGTATATAATAAAAAGAAGCATTCCACAATGATATAAAAAGCACATATAAAGTCAAGGTCAACTGAAGAAAGCTAGAAACCCACCACGGATGCACAACAACAATGTATCACACAGCTAATGATATAAACATCAAAAGATAAAAACTAGCAAAAGACTTTTTTTTTTAAAAAGCAGTACCATCAAATCCAACTGAAGGCAAGCCTAAATAAGGCACAAATAGCACTGCCCATGCTACTATAAACCACTGTTCACCTACTAAATTATAGCACGCACACACACACACACACACAAAATAAGGATCAGTATTTCATACAGAATTATATGAACTCATTGATGAATGGATATATTTAATTCGAGACAGTCATGGCAAGTTATGATTTAGAATAGTATATTGTGCATGCACATGACAGAAGCATGGGTCATGCACATGACAGAAGCATGGGTACAAACTACTACAAGCATGTAACATTCAAAATACAGGAAGTTAAAAAGAAAAATCAGAGTTGGCTACTGGGAGGGGAGCAGGAGTTTTGCCACTATAAGGTCAGTGCACAAGAAACCACACTGACAATCTTTAATAAATCATTTTCTATTGAGTTGAAATGGTTTTGCAACTGCAAAAACTAGTCTCGTTAACAGGTTGTTCTCCGCACACAAAGGGGCGGGGCATAGGGGAAGGAGAACACTTGGTGACTTTCGCCAGGTTTTCATGAAATTGTACTGGAATGTTGGGACAACCAATTAAGCGACCACAGTTACGTAAACGTCACTCTTACGCTATGACTGCGTTTACTCAACTTTACACTTGCTGCACTTTATTTAGTGATTATGTGCTCAGTAGATATCGCGCAGGTCTATGACATCACAAAAAAAAAGAATTTAATTGCATTCCGGCATTTCATGGAAACCTGGCGAAAGTTACCAGACATTCTCCAAGAACGGCTCGTTAACAAGGCTATGCAAAAACAGGGTCAACAATTTGATTCTACAATTTCCAACATGTCCACGTAATGGCAATCAGATATTCCTTAAATAACATCATCAAAACATTATTTCTATTCAATGATTCAGTCATTCTCCAGCTGAAATAATTATAATAATAAATTTCTCAGTTCTAACAGCCACGGCAAGAGATCGAAACATCGGGTTTAATTAAACCTAATTGGCTAGAAAATTTGCTATTATTACTTCTATTGACACATGACTAGCTGTAATCCAGTCCTGTAGCCAATCAGTTAAGTACTGGAGAATATTTCTATTTGTACATACTTAGTTCTTACACTCGGTTACTATAGGCCAATTGAACAGAGCTGAGGACTTTGCAACTCACAGAAGTGTTGAGATTATTTATCAGAGCCTTCCTATACTGCATGTAGGTATTACAACGTATTTAAAAAAAAAAGTTTTAATACATGTTTTCATCCATTATTCTGAGATACAGCAATTCTAAGCTTCATACTGTTACATACGGACACCCACTAAAACAAAGGTTCTACTATACTGCCTAGAAATAACACTTCACATAGGAATGCCATAAACTAATTTAATACTTATACTAACAAAGAACAAACCCTGGGGCAAACGGAGGGTAAACGCTGCTCGGCCTGTAAGTAAATTCCAAGTCCTGTGCAAACATATAACACAAGTATCAGGTGCAGAACAACAACAATAGTTTCACAATGGCTGGTAGGAAGCTAACTACACACACACACACACACACACACACACCTCACAGTCCTGTCTCTACCGACTGAGATGGCCAAGCGACCGGACGGGTGGACGGCTACACAAGACACAGGATGCCTGCAGGCACAAAACACCAAACCAATTACCACAAAAGAACCGAGGAACGAACAGACCAACACGAGATTATATGTCAACCATATTATGTGTGGCACTTAAAAGAGTTTAGATGCACACGATTACTAGAGTATAGTAAGACAAACCATGCTAAATTCAAAGAGCGAGAAAGAGAGGGGAAAGAATACTAATAACAAGAAGAACAGAATTTAACAAACAGCAAAGATTGCATGGACGAGCTGAAAGACGTACTTATGCCCAGAGAGAGTGTGTAGACAGTCCCAACTGCCTCCACACTTCCAGATGCATACCGAGCCATCTTCACTGCAGCTGAGCATGTGAGAGTTCTTGTAGAACATCAAACAAGTGATGGTTCCTGACACATGAACAAAAGATAGCTTAATCCTATCAACCTGGTACAACTACGTATACCCTTAAATAGGTGAACTTTGGCACTAAACTATAATAATAATAATAATAATAATAAAATAATAATAATATAATACAATATAATAGAAAGGCTCACTGGATCAAAAATACCCACCCCCCCTCCCCCCCCCAACCATCTCTCACTATACCCTGAACTGCTACATAATGTCACTGTTTTAAAGTTTTAAAGTTAGTACAAATGTGCCAGACTAGATCATGGTACACAAAAAGACTTACCTATAACCTTGTGATAAACACACATACACACATACTTATAAGCATTGCCTGGGTGCGCTGCGACATATAATGCTACAAACTTTTGAATGTTTAAAAATAAATACATTTGCATTTCTAATCAGACATCTTTATCTCAATAATCATTCGCCATTGATTAGGCGTGGTCAAATACTGTTTCGTGTTGCAGCAACTTAGGTGGACTTCGAACAACATTTCCCCCCTTAAACTTGGCTGGGATGATCTATTAGATAATGACGCTAAGTGAAAGTCGTGATAATGTACACACGGTGACGACATGTGCATACTAGTGTGTTGTTCACTTTACCCTCCAAAAACACTACCTCATCTATAACTCCCTACAAGAGAACACTAGTAGTCGAAGACTTTATAAATACAATAACCAAAATAATAAATAAATTAAAAACAAAGTAAAAACAACAGAAGAAGTTTAGTAATACTTGTTTTTAATTTAAGTACCTTGATGGTGAAGGAGGCTTCCAATTTCAACGTGTTTGCGCATGTTGTATAACCTGTAAATGCATGCACACACACACACACAAGAAATGTGATTAGTTATCGTCAAGATGAGATAAATATCTGTCATGACAACAACACTATGTCATCATAATACTAAGTTTGAATTCTTGTCACATTCTTGGCGCGATGTTGATCCTAGATAGAGAGTTTCTTATCGCTACTTGAGCCACACAATGCAGGTAGCTCACTAATAAAAAATTAGACCAAGCAAACCCAAAATATTGAAACAATCTTTTGGCCACTTCACTTGTTTTGTTTCATATACTAACTTGATGGTTTCATCAGTCCCACCAGAGGCCAAATATTGTCCCCCAGTAGCCACACATCTCACACAGCCAACATGGTCACGCTCAAAGTACTTCTTCTTCAGCACCTGAACCATCATAATGTGTAAGTCATCAATTGACATAATATGTTTATTCAATGATACCTACAGGCTTTTCCAAAGAAAGAAGATCAATGGAATATCCTATTATTGAGCAATCATATGTCCCTACTATGACCTCCAGTTCCATGGCTGCAAAGATCACCCTTTACCAAACGTATCTTACAAGCAGGAGGCGTGGCAGATACTACTTATAACTGGTGTCCTTTACACTTAATTGGATCACGTGAGACCAATTTCTGTGCGACGCAGCAAAGCGTTATTGAATGAATCTAAGCGGGTGAGGAATTATTGATTCAACTTCATGCTTCGTTTGTGTAGGGTGTAGAGGTTCTAAGTCACATTTTCGGACTCTGTTAGTGGAGCACCAAGGTAAGCTGAAAGTAAAGCATGCAGGGTAGTGGTGGAATGAAGGCTAGGGATGGAACGCGCTTTAGTTGTGTTTGGAGCCCACCAGCTGTTCTTGTGTCTGCTTACTAGGTTGGTCTATTGTTGGTGCTCGTAAGCCCTGGAGGTGGTTGAGTCCGCTAAACACTGTGTTATTCTAGGGCTAGTCACAATAAAGATTAGTAAACTTCTACCAAGGGTCACAAACATTCTTGGTGCTGTCTGGTATGCAAGTGCTAAATAGCACTCTTGCAAGGAAGTAGTTTAAAGAGACCTGCAGGTCAGGTCAGTTAAGACAACATCCCCTCATGATAATGCATTTGTATTGCCATAGCTGTTGTATTGCCACAGCTGGCTATGACCTAAGACAATGGGTTATTTACATTTGGTCTGTTCTGTCGGCTCTACGTGTTTACACACGTAGCTAGTCTTATTCTGTGCTGTGCTGTGTCGGTATGTTGGGTAGTTGGCTCCTCCACATCTTCTAGTAGCCATAATTGGGTGTCCCCAGTGCTTGCTGCTACTGTTGCTATGCTAGTGGAAACTTGAGATTTCCCCAAATGTGTGCTAGTCCTCCCATAGTGTGAAGATTGGGAGTTTTATTGCAGCCAGTGGAGAGTGGGAATACATGGATATGCTGCAAAGGATGGTTGCAACGCTGGTAGTAGTATTTTTAGTACCTTTTGATTGAGTTTTTTGTTGTTGTTGCTTCGAATAATCCCCCCCTCCCTTTTGCTGGTTTACTTCCCTTCATAATTTTATTCATTCAATCCCAATCCAGTCTTATTTCTGTGAGACTAGCATGTAGCCCTATGTAATTACCCATGCACACTAGCGCGGCGGGTTGAAGCCGCAATCAGGTTCGTTTTAATTGTCCCGTGTCTAATATATTGGCAGAACTGGAGTATCACAAATGTACTTATGTACAATGATGGCTTAAATGTCACTGCTACTTTATAAAACTGAGTTTATTTGCCATACTGTGCACAGTCCTGGCTTTTGTCGATGAATTTGTCAAAATTGATGCTGATTTTAGTTAGCCCCACCCACTGCCATTCCCTTTTATTGTGTAGTCTTTGGTAAGCTTTTTTTTTTTTTTTTTTTAAACCTATTCTGTTACACATTATGATATCCATATAAACTGGACAACCAGCAGATGTGCATAGCTGTTTTGGCCGAGTACTGTTTGTGCTAAACAATACTTGGCTAGTAACGCTCTAGTGTGCAGGCCTGGTGCTCACCCAAGCTTGAGTTGCAAGTGGAAATTTTATACTTGTAGGACTTTTTTTTAATTTTAACAATACTATGTGTTTTTCAGAAGTATAATTATGTTTGGCATGTTGAAATTGTACTGGAATTTCGTGGTACAGTGTAGGGGCTGCTTACTTCAATTAACCCACTTTTATACCCCTAATTAATGACCAGTTCTCTTTTATTCTGCCCGCAAGTTGTCTCACTAATTTAATTAGTGTGAGTCACATTTTCTCAACAGGTCTCCAATTATGGCTTCTGGCCCTTCACAACAATGAGGATAGTATAGTGGAACATGGTAGCTTAGCATTGTAATACTTAGCCAAGGATAGTAGGGAGAGGTTTGTGAATAGCAGCTGCAACTTGTTTATAGTAATGGATTGGGAATGCACTAAGAAGAAGAAAGATATGTTGGGGAAAAAATGTCTTGAATAAGAATGGTCCCTTGAGTCTTAGCACCTTTAATAGCTAAGATAATGACACTTAAACTAAAGACAGTCAATTTCCTTCCCTATTTTTTTGTTTTGAGTGATTTGCTTGAGTGTACAGGTAGCATGTATGCTATTGGCAGGTAATAACACCATTGTTGAAATTATCTCGTATTAACGAGGCAAAAATCTACACTCACTGCTGGGCGCCCTGGGATTCCCCCCCCCCAGAATTTCATGAAATAAATTAATGGCACTTCACGCAAAAATTGAAATTGAGATATAGGCTCCAGAAGTAAGTCATAGGAAAAATTCTTTCTTTCTCCTATTTTTGTTTTTTGCAGAATTAGTCTTAGTGACCCTTACTCTAAGTCTACGCCAAATTTCAAATGCCGAAACAACTTAAAAGACCCCAAGCGTGCCGTGGAAAGACAAGCTACTTTTTATTCTCTCTCGTTCTTGAAGTACAATAAACGGGGAATGGGCGGAGTTTCAAACAAGCAGCTAAAAAAAAACGGCATAGCTTTGAGAATAGTGCATGCAATATACAGCTTACCTCTGGTTGAAAGTTTACCACTACATGAAGTAGAGTAGCCAAGGATTCCGACAAGACATGCTGTGAGACGCTCTGAAAGCTAAAAAGAACTCTACGCAAACTTCGTTAGTCGCCGTTAAAAAGTGGCTGTACGATTTAATTGCGTATGCGGAGTACGCCGTTAAGTATACGGAAACGTTAATTATACCGGAAGTGGAAATTCAATTTATGTTTTCTTGATTTCTAGTTCAATTGTTTTGCTGAATACAGCCCAGTTCAACTGCCAGTTTCTCTGCACGTCGAAGGTTTTACCCTTCAGTATTTTAGCACTAAGTTGAGATAAATTGTAGCTTTTTATTAGCATAAAAAACTCAATTTTTTTGGTTTGAGTGAAGTGCCCCCTTTTCCCATAGACTGTCACATTTACAACTTAATGTTATTCTGTGGTTATGATTTATAATGGTATTCTGTGAGTTTGTTGTTTGTATATATCTAATAGTTGGTGAAAGTTCACTTCAGTTAATTGAGGTCCTTCAATTGCAATACACATTAGTCTTCCAAGATTGGTGTCACTAATTCTAGACCTGAGACGATTTTAATTAAATGGGTGTGGTTTCAGAAAAAAATTGGGTGTGGTCAATCAAACATGTGCCCCCCCCCCCCCCCTCCCCCCTGAAAAAAATCCTGTATGAAACCCTGGGTGTGTTGTTTGTGGAGAGAATGTGTGTTACTGGTCATCCAATGGGTCTGGATGGGTCTGGATGATGTATGTGTTATCTAATGTGTTGATGAAAGCCTTTGGGACGCCTCTCGAGGCCAACAAGGGAGCCCTTGTGTGCGGCCTTGTTGGCCAGCACAATGAATTGGACTTGAGTTGGGAGTCCCAAATATTCCAAGCAATCGTACTTGCATGGTTAGCGTGTATTTGTATCCATATGTGTGAGTGTGGAGTGTGTCGTGTATGCTTATATGTGCACGTGTGAATAGCTTATTCCTTATAGTGCTGTCAAGTGTTCAATTATAAACTAGCTTGGTTGGGTGAGCTGGTATTTGCTGAGCTTGTGTGCTAGGAGCCGGTTGATTGGTTATCTCCTTATGCACAGTTGCGTGTGAACGTGGAGAGAACATTACTACTCAAACAAGGGAGTGGAGCCTGAATAACCAGAATTTAATTTGCGATTTATGCTTCTTCTTTTTTTAAATAAATTTTGTGACATCATATGCACATGTGTTTGTGTGGTAAGTCTGCTTCTGGAGTGCCCGCGGGTATTGAATTGTTTGGACAAAGCTAATGTTTTGTGTTTCCTTAAGGTGTTGTTGGTTGAGCGAGCGTGGAGCAGCTGTTTGATTGGTCACGGTTGCATTAGCGATACAGAAGAGTCAACTTGTGTAAAGAATGAAAACAACCCAAACAAAAGGTCCAGTGTTGGAGCGTACGTAGGTGAAATGGCTTTTGTAGAGCTGCAGAAAGTTGCATTGTGTAGTAGGAACCTAGCGTGCTCTGTGTTGTCTTGGACTTTGTTGGCTTTGAATGGAGCATCTTAAGATAGAAGCTCAACCTGGACAGATTTTTATTTTATTTTCTAGTGGAGCTGAATGAAGATGTGTTTGTATATGTGCTACATAACATGTATATCACTCACATGTCACTCACATGTCACTCACATGTCACTCACATGTCACTCACATGTCACTATTTAGACTCGCTCTGCCTTTCCTTGCTTATTGTTACCCCTCGTCCCTTTGCTGGAGTTTGTACTGGGTGGAAAAGTTCGGTTTGTTATAGGTTATAATTTATTTTAATATGTGCCAAGAAATCAGCCAGGTATGAAGATGTGGTGGCCTGGCCAACTATGTGATTTCTGTTAGCAAACTGAAGCTTGTACATTAATAAGATTATTTGTAGAACAGTCGTGTGAACAAGCATTCAACTAGTATTACAATAAGAAGAGCCTTGTTTAGAGCAGCACCATTCCATCTTTCTAATTCAGAGCATTGTAGGATTTACATTTTTGTGGCAAGCTTAAAAAAGTAAAAAAAAGAAAAAGTATCATTTTCAGGAATTCTTCTATATTTGAAAATTCTCCATGTACTGTACTTCCAAGCCCAGCTTCAATAAGCCAATACATTATTGTTATTACAGTATTATTATTATTAATAATAATAATATTGTTATTATTGTTGTTATGTCTTGTTTGACATCTGCATGCTGCTGTTAATACACACACTACTTGTGTATGACGTGGTGAGTGGAGCAGGCACGAGGTATTAGTATATGTGCGTATGATTGCGTGCAAGGCAAGACACTGACCTTATTAGTGAGCTGGTATGTAACCTTGTCTTTCCTTTACCGGCAGAGGTGTGTGTGTGTGTATGTGTGTGTGTGTGTGTGTGAGGTGAGCGTACTTGTAATGGTGGTGTATTGCATTGAAGTTAGTAGTGGCAGGAAACTGGCGGGAGAAATGGTGTAGCCAGCCAGTGGGTGGGCTTTGACTGTGATGTTGTGCTCGAAGGTGGGTACCTGGTGCAGAGATGCAAGGCACTGCAAGGAGAGACAGGTGGAATTGTTGTTGTTATGGTAGGCTCAGGTTGGGATTCAGATGATGTTAGAGGGTGGCTGTCTGTCTGTCTGTGTGTTTATATCCAACATTCTGTATTGGTTGGGTTTGTTGATTAGGAACCGTTCAGATTGGTGTACACACAGTTCGTTCTTGCTCGTACAGTCGCTGGCTGATAGCTGTTTCCTCCTGTGTGACTAGATAGATACCGGTCCAGTCACTTTTGCACCTATACTGACAGACAGAATTTGTGCCACGGCTGTTTAAGGCGTGGCTTTTCCTATTGGGTTTGTAGTAGTTGATCCCTGAAAGATGGACTATGTGGAATTGTTGCCATTCCAACCGTGCACCCCTGGAAGACTTTGCTATTTTACTTGCGGGCTCATAATTGGCCCCATGGGAATGCAGGGGCAGGCCAGTGGGGATCTTGCCATCCAATCATAGCATTTTTTTAATTGTTAGTCTCACGGATGAAGTAAACCAATGCCCGCACATTGTGATCTGAGTGTAATTCTGAAGTGAAGATATCAAATATGGGAGGAAATTCTTATAGAAATCCATTGCGGGTTGTCTGTTTTTATATCACAATTATGCTGGTTCATGTCCATGGGTAGGAATTATACAGCAGTACTATTGGATGTATTTCAATTTTGTATTTACACTCAACGCTTTTGTTCCAAAAAATTAATTTTTCTGTCAAAGCATTTTTTTTTTTGGATCTTATGTGTATAGGTTTGTGTACCACGGATGGTCTTAGCTTATTGGATGTTGCTTGTGTTTAGAACCAGTGACACTAAATACGGCACAAAGATGTAGACACTATAAAATTGTTTAGAAAACTTTACTGATTGATGGTTCTTACTTTTGGGTCCAGAGTTCCTGTATTAATTGGTTGTAACTGTTTTTTCTAGTCAGAGTTGTGACATTTGATAGTCATTTTACAACCATAGAAGCTCACTGTACAACTATTATACATGACACTGTGCATCTTTCCTTCTGGGGGGTGTGCAGAGTGTGGGAGGAGTGTGGGAGGAGTGTGGGTGTGCAGTGTGTGTGCGCACATGTGTGTATGCATGCATGTGCATGCATGCGTATGTTGCAAAGAAGTGTGGGGTTTCGTGAGGATGTGGTGGTGTAATTAAAGTTGTTTCATCTGACACAGGAAGCTCAAGACGTGTAGAAGCACCTGTCTAGGTCATAGTGCGTGAGCTGTATAGAGGTTCACGTGAATAGTCGTGGTTCACTGGCATTGGATGGATGAGCTGACAGACTTGGAGAGGAAGTGAAAAGAAAACAATACATGGCAGAGGGGTGTTTTGTTTCAGTTTTGGTATTATATGCTCCTGGTGTGAATTTCCTCTGTAGTGAGAGATGTTCCTAGGTCTTGTAGAGTTTCTCACTGCAGGAGAGTGATAGACTGTTATGGCTGATTGATTTAACAAAGTACATTATGGAATATGTTACAAATATACAAATTCCTTTTACCTTCCACGTAGGGTAAGAATTGTACTCAGCAAAGATACAGTGCTTCCAACTTAAAGAGTGGATTTTTTTAAACTACTGTATAGACCCTCACTACAGGCATTTAACATACACATACCTTTTCTTCATCATCCCTATAATGTTTGCAATAGTAAAACTGCCTGTTTAGAGAATGGAAAATGGAGAACAGCACTTTTCTCATTCACTCTAATATAATTTACGCCATTTTTGTTGACGTCAAGATTTTGCGGTAGTTCGTCATTAAACGTAGCTAGTTAACGAGCTAAGGTCGAACGGTTATTTCCCTGAGCGGTAAGACGGGACTTTCCCTAACTGCAAGCGGCTGTATTCTCATCGTTCTACTAGCAGCAAGCGAAGTCGAAATCAGTCAGAATTGTTGGCTGGTAGAGCCAAGCCTATCCAAGAGGTCCTCTTTTTCAAGAGCTGAAGAAAAGCTGAAGGAGTTTAATACTCCCAAGGCTCCCAGCATTCGGTATTCTGACAACATCAGGGCGATGCAGTTGGAGTCCTACGGGTTGTGCAGCTCCAGACGGCAGCTAAAACGCTGGCCGTGATAGGCAGTAGCGCCGTAAAACTTGATACCTAGGGCCTGAGATACAACCGTAGCTAAATCAGCCATACCCGTGCAACAATTAGCGGTAAACTGGCGCCCTCGTGCCTTTATGACACAAATACGCATGCACTGTTTTGTGACGTCGTGTTTACGTGTACTAAAGGCCCACAACCCGCTCTAAACGTCATCATTTGATGACCCTTACCGTGCGTAATTTTTTTTTGTGGTGAAAAACAGCCACAACTCACTTAATTTTCAAGGTATAGCTACCAAAGTTATACATAATAATTTTAAGGCAATTTTACATCATGTGTCAAATTTTTAGAGTATAACTCAATAAATTCAAAAATCCTGGCTTAACCCTTTCACCGCCAAGTTTACATGGGACTTGTATTCATAATAGACCAAAAAACCAAAATAAATTATGATATTTATTCTTCAATAGCTAAATTCAATCAGTATTATTTATAAACTGTTCTTCTTTTAAATAAAAACTTACTAAAATCTCCTTGCTGTCTAGTAACTGCTCATCATCTGTACTCATATCATCTAAAATTGAACGGTCTGCCACAGTATCTGAAAGATAGTCAAGAGAATCTCTTGATAATAATTGCTGGCCCATGAAAGCAGTAACTTCTTCTGTTTCTCCATTTTGTTCACCTTCACTGGAGCTATCTACTAGGCCAAATACATCGTCACTATCCAGGACACACGCCAGGACCTCATCTCGCGATAGCCTCGCCATTTATTTACTCAAACTTTGAACTTTCAGGAAATATTACCCTTAGTTACCGTTGACGTAATTATTCTATATTAAGAACAGTACTAAAACAGTCATTTCTAAAGCTTTTAAGCTTTGTTGCGTGTCGATAGCATGAACGGTTGATTTTTTATACTTTTTTAAAACACGGCCGTACTGCTGAGCGCCATATGGCGCTTATGGCGGTGAAAGGGTTAAACACTTTTCTCTTAAAATTTAAAATATTTCTAGATTCAAATTTCGTGTGCCCACAAAATCAGGCTCATATGAAACTTCAGGTATTAAAGTATCAGTATACCAAGTTATAGAGATAAGGAAAAATAATTTCTCTTTTTTCAGCTTAAACACTTCCAAATTCACTGTCTTGAAGCTCCCAGTTCCATCACCTATAACCAAAAATAACCACAAACCCACAAAATTGTTTTGTCTGTATGTTAATATGACATTAATGTATAATAATACAAATTTTTAGCTTTCTATTATACATACTTGAGAAATTATAGCAGAATTAGCAACCTTAACCAAAAAGCTAAAAAATCCACTTTTTTAGCTGGAAGCACTGTATCTTGAGGAGATTGATATCCTAGTGTCAGAATTGAATCCTTAGAGTTTACTTCTTCTTTTTTTCTTTTCTTTTTTTCCCCTTCCTTTTTCTCTCTCTCTCTTTTTTTTTCAATGGAAGCCAATCAGAAAGTTAGTGTCAATTTCGTATTCAAGCATGTGTGGAACTGGGGTCCAAACTGTTGTAGTGTACAAAATCCTACTTGGTGTTTTGAGCACCCTAAGCTCTCTGGATGTCATGGTGACTGCACACACACTGTGATGTTGTACTAGTTGTTATTTTGTTCTCTCCTCATTAACTAACTCTGTCAAATCTCTTTTTTCCAACCAGTTGGGGTGTGAGTATGCCATAGACTTGTCTGGCAGGCTACATGTAACACTTTGGGTGGGAACATGAGACGAGACGTTGAGATATTAGATCAAGATTGGTAGCTTACAGTATAGGAATATCACTGGGTGTAATTAGTGTGGGAATTAGGGTGGGAGGTGATTTGAATCCTTTGTTGGAAGTTCATGAGGTGCGAGTTATCTTCTGCCCCAGTATGGATGCCTGTGCCCTCGTTTATTTATTTTTCTGGATAAAACAAACAAACTGTTATTACAGAGGCAGAATGCAGCTGCCCACCCTCAAGTATTTGACAATGTCAGATCCTATAATGTTTCAGTATTAGACCACCAGCCACCAAGTCTATACAGTTCACACAACTACATGAGCCAACACACACACACACACACACTAACATAATAAGTTAGTCTGTAAGTAATGCCAGTAAGTCATTGTTTCACACATGAATTAATTAACTACGCAAGCTTTTTTCAAGATGTGTACAACGTGCAACTATAATATAGTAGAGAAGGAATAACGAACATCTTCTAATGGCAATTTTCTCTACCCTTAGTAATTCTCGTAGGAGTTACACCTTGTTCTTTGTCACTGATAGTTAAGTTTACCAGACTTTTAATTCCTGTACCTCTTTGAAATATTCCTGTTTCCCACGATTATGTGGCATTGCACTGTTCAATGGTTGAGGAGGAAGCTTCAGTTGTTGATTACGAGTGCTTGTGTTTGTGTGAATGTGTGTTGTTAGCGGTGGACTGGGCATGGATGGTGCGAGGGAGAAGCTGCTGGAGTGGCTGACGGGCCTGAGTTTGTCTGAGTACCACGCAGTGTTGGTGGAGAACGGGCTACACTCCACCCGGCTCCTGGCCAGGACCGTGCTCAATGCCGACCAGTTGAGCGCCATCGGCATCACCAAGATAGGTCACAGGAACAGACTCTTCAGAGCCATAGAGAAGCTTCGCGGCGAAGAGACAGGTAAGTAGTAGTAGTAGTAGTAGTAGTAGTAAGTCAGGGTTGGGGAGGTTTCTTTGTATCACGATGTGTGGGTGGGGGGGGGGGGGGGGGTAGTTTCCATAAAGGCATAATTTATAGCTTAGCTTTTCTCACTAGCTGCTTATTTTTTCTTTGTACATTTATAGGTTTATTGTTTGAGCACTTTCTTTCATTGTATGTGTTTATGTGAGTTTCCATTACTATAAGGTTGATAGAAGATTCCTGCCAGATTCTACTGCTCATTTTGTATTGCCACGAAGTTAAATATATGTGACAGGCTCTGCGAAAACCAGGCATTTCGGGCAAAAATTGAAATTGAGATATAGGCTCCAGAACTAAGTCATCGCAAAAATTCTTTCTTTCTCCTATTTTTGTTTTTTGCAGAATTAGTCTTAGTGACCCTTACTCTAAGTCTATGCCAAATTTCAAATGTCAAAACAACTTAAAAGACCTCAAGCGTGCTGTGGAAAGACAAGCTACTTTTTATTCTCTCTCGTTCTCGAAGTACAATAAACGGGGAATGGGTGGAGTTTCAAACAAGCAGCTAAAAAAACGGCATAGCTTTGAGACTATTGCATGCAATCTACAGCTTACCTCTGGCTGAAAGTTTACTCCTACATCGAGTAGAGTAGCCAAGGATTCCGACAAGACAGGCTCCGAGACGCTCTGAAAGCTAAAAAGAACTCTACGCAAAACTTCGTTAGTTGCCGTTAAAAAGCGGCTGCACAATTTAATTGCGTATGCGGAGTACGCCGTTAAGTATACGGAAACGTTAATTATACCGGAAGTGGAAATTCAATTTATGTTTTCACGATTTCTAGTTCAATTGCTTTGCTGAATACAGCCCAGTTCAACTGCCAGTTTCTGTGCGAGTCAAAGGTTTTACCCTCCAGTATTTTAGCACTAAGTTGAGATAAATTGTAGCTTTTTATTAACATAAAAAACTCATTTTTTTTGGTTTGCCAGAAATGCCTGGTTTTCCCAGAGCCTGTCACATATATTGAGAGAAAAGAGGCTAAATCTATTTTTTGGGGTTATTTTGGTCTGTGACACCCTTCAAGTTTTCTATTTATTTGTCTAATAATCATATTAAATCGGCTAATGTCACTCCTCAGTCTATTGCACAAGCCCTGAACTAATGGGTGTGGTCAAAAAGAATAACCGTGTCCCGCAGGCCTTCAGTTACTTAATTAACTCTTGACGTCTCTATGCTTTGTATCTATTACATATATTTCAACTACAAATTTTTATGTCTATTAGAAACTTTTCAGAAGCACCAATGCTTGATTTTATAATTGTTATTGTAAATGCCCACAGTTTTGACTGTTTGTCATAGTCATCATCAAGGAAAGCAAATAGCAGAAAGTAATTCTTTTTATTTCTCTCAGCTGATTGACTGCAGAAGGTCAGTCACAACTATAAGCAATAATAGCAATAACTTGAATCAAACAGCGGTGTACGTTGATCTTCGGTGGTTACTGAATCTATTGTGTCGGGTTGAAATTAGTCTTCCAATGTATCAATCAAATGTGCCTGGCAAGGAACTTATTGGCAGTGCTATGATGGCCTGTTTTTTACACATTGTTGTTGTTCTCTTCTGGTCTCTCCATACCCTGGCTTATCTCTCGCACTTCCATTTGATATTATAAACGAGGCGAGGGCCGCAATGTTAGCTTGTTATCACAGCGCCCTTTGTGTTTTTGAATTCCTGTCATATTAGTGCCTCCACGATGTGTTACTACAGATGTAATAACTTGTGGTCAAACTATGTCAGGAATCTGTGGCACAGTTGTAATGTGAGTGAAATTTTCTGTCCTTAATTAGCTTAAAGAGAGGAGGATTCTGTTACATTGTATGCCATATGTGTAAGGCCGGGCCTCCTTCTCTTGCTAACAACAGCCTATTTTGTCATTATTCTCACGTAAATGAGTTATGTCTCTGTTGACTGGGACGAGAGAAGGGCAGGTTATGAAGGAGCGTTGGACTTCAGAATTAACAGTGCTAGCGTGTTTGTGTGTGTGTGTGTGTGTGTGTGTGTGTGTGCTTGCTTTTGTATGTGTGTGTTTGTGTGTAGCTATGTATTATTGTATTGACCACATGGTGACAGTGGTTCTTGTGTGTGACACACATACTGATTTTGCAAGCATGCAACTTGTAGATAGTGAATGCCAAGGCAAACCCAGCACTTGAAAGTTAAGTAAGTGAGGCAGAAATTGGTGTGGATTAATAGCCAGTTGGAGAGGACTAGAAATGAGACGGAAGTGCAGAAGTATTGTAAGGTGTGTGTACAAATATATCTCTCTGATTTATGGCTGGACTTCGTTTACGTTACTTATCAAGGGACTAACTTTTTAACCGATCATAAACGTATTCCCAATTTCTTTCTTTGCCTTCTTATACTCACTAAATGTATCTTCTCTCTTTCACAGGCTCTGGAAAATAGAGAATACATCTAATCATTGTATAATTAGATAAAATAGGCTAGATTTTTTTTAATTTACTCAATCAAGGAGCGTTTTAGACCTAGGTCCTTCTTTAGCTTCAACCTAGCTCTGAAGCATTCTTGGTTGAATGAAAAAAAATGTAGTCTATGTTATAATTGCTTAAATGGTTAGTTTTGATTGGTACACATAATCAAGAAACTATCTCTAGTAGTCTCTTACCATTTCCTCTCTGTTTCTCTTTCCATGTATCTTTGAGGTCACTCATTCGTACCCTGGGCTACCTGTTCTCTTGGACTTTACTTTCTTTGATTTTGGGATAAATGAGTTCCATGTTCGTACACTTTCCTTTGTCCTTTGCTAAACAGATGCAGCGCTGCGGTGGGTGAGAGTGTGTGTGCTGTATTAGATTATGTTTAGAGTGAAAGTGAATGCATCTATATAGACAAACTACACCAGAGCTGGCAGCTATAAAACAGAACAAAAATTGAGCTAGTAGAGAATTGCTTGAGGATTTTGTATACAAGTATTGCTGGAGTAGGTGGCTGGTTCTGAAGAGTTCTATTTGCATCTTGCTGGTTAGTGGTAAAATGTAAGTTGGAATTTAATTCATTTGTAAGTGTGGGTGGGGAAGATGATTGGGTTAAGTACTTTGGCTCATGTGGAGCTGGCTGTTTTGAAAGACAGTGTTAGTAGGAATGATGTTGGATATACGTAGCTATGAGGGTACAACAGGTACTACTGACCTCAGTATATCAATCCAGTAAGATAGTATCTACTGTTGTCCCTCTATAGGACAGTCTACTTGACAAGTGGGTGCAAACTTACTATTGTACACAGTGGACTTGGAGCTCAGCAGCTGCTATTTTGTAAGATGTACAGTAGGAGTCAAAAAAAAAGTTTCGAATTCCGTTCCGTAGTACGGCCCTAAACCGGTAGTTTTTAACCGTAGTTTTTATCGTTGCGTTCCGTACCGTTTTGACTAAACGGCCGACACCGTTTACTAAAACGGTAAAAAACGGTGAAGCATTTCCGTCGATTCACAGATATTTTCTAGCTAGAAACTCTTCTATAGCTATATCAGCAAGCTAAGGCCTTGTATCGACCATTAAACACTACGGGGATAGTGCAAAAAAGCTCGTATAAAATTTTAACTTGCTTCAATAAAGCTGCAGACTGAAGTTCCGACGGGCACAGAGCTATAACGAGGTCCACACTTCGTAGATCTTCTGTTAGCTACTGATGGACCTCCAGTAGTAAAAAATCTAAGCCCGAGAAGGCCCTAACAGCGAGAAAACGTCGATACTGTGCGGTGGTCGAACTAACAATTCTCCGCGAGACAACTTCGAATAGGACGGCTTCAATTTTTTTTTTTTAACCCGAAAAGCTCCGCCTCTGGAGCCTGTAAACAAAAAATCGGAACGTTTTATTGGATAAACGATTTTTTATATTTCTTTGAGCGAGACATACGGTGAACGAGAAAGATTAAAACGGTAACACGGTCGAACGGAACGGCCGTTTTTCAACAAACGGCGTACCGTTTTCCCCCCGTTTTTTTATTTTGCGACGGCCGTTCTACGGAACGGAATTCGAAACTTTTTTTTGACTCCTACTGTACTTATATATTTCATATTCTAGTGGGCAGGGCATTATTTAGAGCTGGTAAGCATCCATTTTGTTGATCAAGTAAGAGAGGGTCATCTTGAGAGGGTTAGGAAAGAGTTGAGCCCAGGGATAAGAAGTCGAGGCAGATAGTGTACGTAAAGCCAAGTGTTCAGAAGTGAAACAGTGTAGCAGTGTGGCTAAAGCATCAGGAGCTGGGGTACAGGCATGAAGAGATCACAAAGTATGAAACGATCGAACGAACAGGGGTTACCAGAACAAGAGTGTCAGTAGGAAGAAGTTTTGAAAGGGATGGCTTGGGTGTGGCGTCTGAAACTGCTTGCCAATGAATATCAAGAGTGCACATGCTTAATGGCGGACTTTATAATAACGGTGTAGTAAGATGTGTCAATATGGAGACGTGTCTGGAGTACTCACTGGCCATTTCTGTGCAAGTGGGCGAGAACAATAATAGAGACAAAAAGAACGGAGGAAGGGAGTTTGAAATACAAGATGTGGGGTGTTACTGTTGATGTGAGTGGAGGGAATGAATGAAATCACGTGAAGGCAAAGGATTGGATTGTGAGTGTCAATTGTTTTTATTTGGGAGGGGGAGGATACTAATAATGCTGGATAGTTGTGAATTAATTTGTTGTGAAATTTGCGAATCCACATAGTGTGCGTGCATTTCTTTTGTGTATATTATTTTTTATTCTCTCTTAAATTTGCATGTAGTTATACGCCATCACACTCCTCACATTCTAGCTAATACTACCTGGAAATTCATGTGCTTAGCTTTTATCAGTCTAGTTTTGGTATACTACAAGTCTTGCATTGCTTGCAGTTTCACAGCCATCTGTAGCTTGCTTATACCCATGTTAGCAGGAGTGGATATTTGAATCACCTTGTGTGTGTGTATGTGTGTGCATTAATGGAAATTTCATGCAGTATATATTAAAAACAACAACACTATACATGTACATGGCAAGGGGTCTTTTTACATATTAGTGGTAGTCACAATGTGGCACCCTTACACACTGATTTCACAAAGTTTATTTTGAGTAGAGTGTAAGTATAGGATATTAAAGGTACGGGCTAATGGCTAGTCCGTTTGTTATGAAATTGTTTCTCCCAAGTCAACTTTTTTTTTTGGAGGGAGTTTGTGTATATGGTTCTTTCCAATACTTGTTGTCAGGTTTGGAAAAGATGTGGGACAGAAGAGAAAAAAACAAATATTGAAACCACTTGACATTTAACGACATTTTGTTTCCACACTTATCGGGTTTTGTCCGTGAGTAGTAGTATTTATGATTAGTATTATTATTATTGGCGAGCGAGCGAAGCGAGCGAGACACTCTCAGGGGTAACTCAATTGAAAATCGGGGATGTTTGTTTATTTATATATATGTGTTTGGACGTACGTATGTCATTTTGTACTTTGACCCTCTCGTATTTTCGAGTTAGCTCAGCGTTCGACCCCGTCCCAAACATCACTAAACGGTATCCTCCTGTTTAACGATCATTACCCATATCATACTAGAAATTGAATTGTTTACCGCTTTGAATTTTTTTGCGGGTGCAGTTTAAACTAAAAAACTTACTGGAGTTCCATTTCTATTCGAGTTTGTGGCGGTGGTGAGTCAATGCGCTCTTTGTCATAGTTATAGCTGTACGCAACAGTATTTACTTGAAAACTCATTGTCCACTAGAACCACGAAGGTAAGTCTTGTGTAGGTATGTCCAGTTGTGTGCAAGTATTGTGCATTTTAGCTACTACTTAGCTCAAGCATACACAAAGATAACGTTTAAATAATGTGTATTTTTTTTTTTTCAATTCAAACAGTTGCGGGGAGGGGTTACTATGGCATTGAAATGCCTTATAAACGTAATTTAAAAACTCGACCATATTTTTAGTAGCTTTGAGTGTTATAAGTTAAAATCAATCATATAACAATTGTGTAGCTTTAGGCTCGCTCGCCATTTGTGCTCAAGCACATCACTAGTTATTATTATTAATTGTTGTCATTATTATTTGAAACTGTCCATTGTGGATTGTTAGTTATTCAGATTGTTACTATAGAATTGCTTGGTTTGGGCTTGGCATAAGTTTCCTAACTTAACTAGTGAGCTGTATTGAGAATGCACTTTCTGGTTCTAATAGCGAGGCCAGAAGGGATATGCTGAAATATTTTTTTTGAGCGAGTGTGGATGATGGGCGGGGTGTAGTTGTGTGGACGATGGGCGGGGTGTAGTTGTGCAGTCGGTGTTGGGTGAAGATTATGGGCAATGGGAAGTTTTTAACAACAAAGAATGGTTTTGTTATTTTTGTGGTTTTTGGTTGTAGTTGTTGCTCCTCCACCAGTTCCACAGAGAAACACAACTAAGAGGTCTGTGTCCAACCCTAGCACTGTTGCTGCCACACTGCAGCCTGGCCTTCCCGGAATCTCTTCCTTGAAAACACCTCCTCCACCCAAACGAAACCAAAGCCTCAGAAGAAAATCTCCCTCTCCGGACGGTGAGTTTGTTTTAAATATGAGAGAATTGAGAGAAGAGGAAGTGAGAATGAAGTATTAGTTTAGCTAATGACTTCAGTCTCGCTAATTCTCAAGAAATGTTTTCGATGTTGATTTATGTACATTAAATATATGGCAACTGCAGAAATACACTCTGTGCAAGTTACATAGTTATTATTATTATTATTATTATTATTATTATTATTATTATTATTATCATCACCTATATGCTGATTAGAATGGAAATAATAATTGGTGGGTACATGTAGCTAGTGATTGTTGTGACGAATTCACTATGGGTGTGATCTTTATTGCATTAGCTAACTATCACAAACCAGCTCTTGGATTAAAGAATAATAGTATTATCTATTATCATTTTTGTATAGTGTGTGTGGACAAACTAGACTGTGTCATCCATACTCCATATATGCTAGGTCAGCCGGTGCTCTCCCCCACCCTCTGTATGACCTGGGGAATTAAACAGTAGCTGCATGACAAACCTTTAGTTAGTTGTAGATTGGATTGTTGATACGATAATCTAAGTTGTTCTGGTCCTTTCAGTAGATGACTTCTTTTTCAGTCCATAACTCATTTGCAGTTTAATTCAATATTCCATGTGGGCTATATTAATCACCCACTCTTGAAGTGACCTCTCTTTGCAGTAAACTGAAAAGACAAGGTGTCTGATTGAGTATATTAGGTTCTATCAAAAGTTATGTTATATAGCTCTCGTTTATGAACATCAGAAACATTTATTTTGTACCCCTTATTAAAATGTCGGCTTTTCTTTGAGTTAGTCCCTCCACATAGTCACTCATTAATGATAGTGATGACGACATCAGTTTAGCCTGTGGTAACCATAGCTATCCAATATTGTACAGTGGATAATAATAGTGATATTATTATTTGTTGTTCCTTGTGTCTAGACCTTACACCAGCTGGAAGAATGGCCACCATTTCCTCACACACTTCTTCCATCAACGGCACTCATAAGATAGACAGAGTCCCTACTACTGATTCCGAACATTCGACAAAATTCCCACCTTCCCCAGTTGTTCCACGCCGGGCAGTCCCTGGGAACCCAACCCCTATTTCCAAGAATCTTCGCCCAGTCCCTCAGCCTAGACGGTCTAAGTCTCCGTCACCCGTGTCCGACGGTGATGGAAATAGAGCCTCAAGTACTCTTCCTGCAAAGTCGCGCCCTTCCATGGCTAACGGAGGCGTGCAGTCGTTCAACCTCTCACAAAGTCAGGACAGTGCCACCTTGTCAGCTCACCTCGTTTCCTCTTCTAAATCCAAAATAACCGACTCTTCCTCATCCAATGAAACTCCTCCCCCTCCTCCGGAACGCAAGAGCAGCAGAGAACACCCACCACCTTTCTTTAACAAGCCTGCTCCTCCGCCTGTCGCAAGAAAACCGAAGGGAATCCAAACACTGCCTCCAAAGGAGCGGCCGAAGCCTCCTCCACCTTTCCACACAACACACAGTGGGGAGAAACCGACGCCTCCTTTACCTGCCGTTGCTCCAAAGCCTCAGCTGCAGCCCCGGTCTACTACTCTTCCTTCACAGAAAAACCCCACACCCCGCCGCCCCCCAGCTAGGAGTGTAGTGGAAGAAGATAAGGAATCGGAGAGAATAACGAAAGGGTCAATCAATTTTCTTTCTCGTCAGAATGAAATTGATGAGGAGTTGTCTGACAGTGAGGATGAAGGTCTGCAAGGCCGAACTCTAGCTAGCATTTCTTCGGCCAAAAGGTCCTTGGGAAGTGACACGGCTCCTACGAGCTCAGGTCGGGTGGTGTACAAGTCTGAGGACAGTGGAGATTCTGAGCAGGAGATCGAAGGACCCCCTCGCAAGATGATTGCTGTCAGGCAGCTCTCGTCTAGCTCCAAGATAAATCACGACGACGACATCATAGTTTCAACTCTTCCGTCTAATTCTGGACCAGATTATATGAACCAGAAGAGCATTGACAGTGCTTTAGCTGATGTTAGCGGTGAGGAAGATGATGATGAGGAGGAGGAAGAGGCGTTACCTGGGAAGAGAGTTGTCATTGGGCAAGTTAGGACCATTGACAGAGGCAAGGATTCAGATAGAATCCTGACCATGCCCAGAGCCAACCAGGATGAAGATTACGTGAACCAGAAAGCTTTAGAGGAGGATGATGAAGAGGAAGAGGAAGAAGAGGAGGAACCTGGGAGAAGGCTTCGTATTGGGCAAGTTAGGACCCTTGACAGAGGCAAGGATGCAGACAGAATCCTGACCGTGCCCAGGCCCGATCAAGATGAAGATTACGTGAACCAGAAAGCTTTAGAGGAGGATGATGAGGAAGAGGAGGAAAAAGAGGAGGAACCTGGGAGAAGGCTTCGTATTGGGCAAATTAGGACCATTGACAGAGGCAAGGATGCAGACAGAATCCTGACCATGCCCAGGCCTGACCAGAATGACGATTATGTTAACCAGACTGTGTTAGAAGAAATGAGTGATAACGAGGAAGACGAGGAGAAAGAAGACAATGTCAGGAATGTGGCTATTCACAGTAAACAGGAAGACTATGTCAACCAGGTGGAACTGGACAAGATTGAAGTGGTAAGTCCTGGTGCTACTATGGATGGACTGGGGTACAGAACTCAGGATGTCATAGGGCTAGATACCATTGGCAGTGGCTCAGACTGTATCAGCAAGTCACAGGCTGACTACGTAAACGATTCTGCCTTGGGAATTGACTTGGCATCAAATGAAGCCCCGGGCAGTTCTGCCAGTGTGGACGCTAAAGTGGTAGAAAGCGATCTTGATTACATGAATCAGAAAGACCCTAAAGATGGATATGTTGATGATGACGAGTTCTGGAAGTCGATTGAGGCCATGAATGTAGCCAATAAGATTGTGATCAAGTCGGTTGCTGTGAAGAGCAGCAGTGGCGATGACGGCAAGGATTACACGAACCAGGATATGATTGACACGGCCATGAAGGGAGACTTGGGAGGCTTGGGCACTGACGAGTATTTGACTGAGGATGACTACTACACCACGGACGATGAAGAAGATGACGAGAAGATCAAGGTTCGCAACACTGTGCGGGCGCGGCTTAAGATCAAGGGTACCTTGAGGTCAGCCGACTCCATCTCTGATAGTGGCAGAGACTACGAGAACCAGGAAGTGCTGGAAGAAGACATCATCCCCATGGCGATGGCCCCTGGGTCGGAGGTTATGAACTGCCTGATGTGTCCTTCTCTGGGGGATGTTACAGCGGGTGAGTTGAGTCGCCAACCTGAAGCTGTCATCAGTGGAGGACTTGCATCACCCACTGGATCTACGGGGACTGATGAGGCTGACTTGCCTGCTCGAGCTCCAGTGTGCACGCGAGGCTCGAACGAGTCCACACTGGATTTTGGAGGTTCCCGTGATAGTTCTGAGGCTAGCAAATCTCCACCTCCACTTCCTCCGAAATCTCCTCCCATATTTGTTCCCCCTTCACTGCCCGCATCACTGCCTCCTCCATTGCGTTCCCCGCCCCCTTCATTACCTCCTACATCCCGCTCTCCGCCCCCTTCGCTGCCCCCCACAATCCACTCTCCACCGGACTCCCTCTCCAGAACTTCGACTTCGTCATCCTCTGCATCTTCTGTCTCTGGCAAGCCCAGAGGGTTAGCTGTGGATAATCTCACTCCAGGTCATCCAGCTCTTACCGTTCTGCGTCAGGACTCCTATCCAATCTCCTCAAAGCCACGCTCCCACACCTTCGCCGATCCACTGAATCACAGAGGGGCGGGGGGAAACGCAGGGCAGGAAGAGCCGTTGACACTGCCACTATCTCCGAGGAGCAGCAGTGATGCCGAGTTTATTATCGATGAGACGGGCGCGCTCAGTTCCAATCATACAGACTACATTCCAGTGAGTTTCAAAGGGTTTACCTAAGCTGACTGTAGTGGATCGAATGTTTTGGTTTATGTGGTATGTGTTATTCAAATAATACATTCTATAAAATTCAATTATTAGTTTGTTGAACATCAGCTATCAGACTGGGCAGTATTTGGGGTAGGAAATCTTGAAACTAAACATATTTTTTATAGTTCAGTTAATTTATTGTGGATTTGATTTGTCAATTGATTCATTGATTGATTAATGGGTTAATTATTCACTAATAGTGAACTTTTGTTGGACTTTGCTAAACTTGTAGTGTAAACATTTCAGCACTCTGTATGGTGAGTGACCTTCATACAGTATAAATGATTTATAATGGCTTGGGGCCTGAGGCATGCATCAGTCATATTACTATGGAATGACCCTTGGGGTAGCATCAGTCATTACTATGGAAATGACCCTTGGGGTAGCATCAGTCATTACTATGGAAATGACCCTTGGGGTAGCATCAGACATTACTATGGAAATGACCCTTAGGGTAGAGTGTTCTTAGGTAGCTGTTGATAAGAGGCAGTCATTTTCTTTTCAAGGACCTTATTTTATTCCTTATGTGGCAGGACTCCAATTAGCTGTTTGTGAAGATTACAGTGGCAATCTACAACTTTATAGAACTTTAAATTTATTGATTTATTATTTCTATGGTCATTGTAGCCCAAGCTTCCTAAGAGTGCCGGAACATTTGGTGGGAGAAATACATACAAAAGACCTGCCAAGTCCGTGTCTCAAGTTCCGTAAGTAAATTATTTTAATTATTTTAGTAATGAATCATCGAAAAAGTGTGTGTGTGTGTGTGTGTGTGTGTGCGTGCATGTAGGTTGACTTCAAGAATGTCAAATTCACAAGAGTTTAAGTTGAGGTCTGAGACTCTGTCTGAATCTGCGGTGAGTGATATGGTGTGTGATCTTCAGATATTAGTGAGCAGATTTCAAATGTGCTTTTGCTGGCCCTATAAAAGAAACTTGGAAACTTGCAATGGTAGCTATTGAAGCAGAAATAGAACTAAGAACAAGAGCAAACGGGTAGACTATACTTTAGGTACTACAACGCGTCGCGTTTCCGCGAAAACACCCCGCGATTCATCGCTAGTGGAAGCATGCGTTGAATTTATGCTTCATGGTTACAGAGCCCTAGCCCTAGCCCTAGCCCCCAACTAACCCATCCCTTGTGTTTAAAACACATTATCCTTTAACCATCTAATAGTTGGGGGCTAGGGCTAGGGCTAGGGCTGCCAATTTGCTCTTTTTTGTCAGACAATTGTTTTTAATTGAGAGGAATAGCGAGTGTTTCACTAGCGATGAATCGCGATGAAAACGCAACGCGTTGTAGTACCTAAATATAGTCTACCCGAGCAAACTGCTTAGATTAAGTTGTGCCTTTTCCTCCTTGATTAATCCTTCTATACGATATAACTGTGCACTTTCTATTCAACTCCTGGCAACCACATAAGAAGAAAAAGATGACTGACACTTTTGTTGAGCATTTGGGCTTTAGTGTAAACGTTTCATGCTCATAGTGTAGCTACCATGCCAAGACTTTGAAGTAGTTGTCCCTTCCCATTTTATAGTATTACTACAATGAGAAGCATAGGAAGGAGGTTGAGAACTCTTAACTTGTTTTGCCACCTTCAAATTTGAAAAGCATCTGAAACCAAACTTTCACTCATGGTTGATGTTTTGGTGTACATTGTTCGAAACTAATGGCAAGCCTCAAGATGGACTGAAGTACAAACAGTATTATAGTACCAGTCCTTTGACTATCGAGTGCACTACTCAGAGAATATCTTATCATTCAAAGATAAGTTATGTATGGCCAACAACAATCTTCATAGAGTAGAACCTCACTTTCATTATTCTCCAGACAACATAGGTGCAAGAGTACAATAACTGATATGGAAAGCTAACAATCTGAAGTAGAATGCACAAACCAGCAACTTCACTATAACAATCAAAATGGAGGTCTCATATCCTTTCTGTTCCTAGCACCAACTTTAGTAGTTGCTGATATTACAAAATGAAACGTATCCAGTCTTGCCCGCATTAGTCAGAAATTACCCCCAACACGTGGCAAAGTTTCAATTCTAGCAAAACCTTGAACTTTTGTTTAAACCGCTATAATGAAGTCATCATCCAGTGCTGGTCTAACAACTTGCAAAGTTTCTGGAGTAAAACAATCAAAATGGAGGTCTCATATCCTTTCTGTTCCTAGCACCAACTTTAGTAGTTGCTGATATTACAAAATGAAACTTATCCCGTCTTGCCTGCATTAGTCAGAAATTACCCCCAACGCGTGGCAAAGTTTCAATTTTAGCAAAACCTTGAACTTTTGTTTAAACCGCTATAGTGAAGTCATCATCCAGTGCTGGTCTAACAACTTGCAAAGTTTCTGGAGTAAAAGAGCATCAGTTAGTACACCCACTAAATCATGCATGATTCAGACTTATGAACTGCTAAGCATGTTAGGAATTACAAATTAATTAAACTTAGTATGAGGCATAACAATCTATTATTAGGCACTATAATCTACTAGTAGGCACTAACAATCTATTATTAGGAGAAGAAAGCATAAAAATCAAGGGAAAAAATTTGGTTGAGAAGTAGATGTAGGAAGAGACAGAAGAAGAAAAAAAAGGAAAGGGTTGAGTGTGAAGAAAAAAATAAGAACAAGAAAAAAAACGAAAAAAAACAGAACCAATTCTTTGACTGGAGTATAACAGTCTGAAGATAACCAGCTAAACACCATAGGCAAAGTCACCACTGTAGTATAACAGTCTGAAGATAACCAGCTAAACACCATAGGCAAAGTCACCACTGTAGTTATAAGGTTTAAATAGAGATCCAATCTGTACCTCCCTATTTTCCCCATGCCATGTGACAGTTTTGGAGCGTTACCCACAAAATAGGAAATTTTGGAATTGCTGACTGGGAACAAATGAGAGTATGAGTTTGTTTGTCAGTTTTGAAAGTGTTTTAGAAAGGTCTTTTGTTTAATTGCTGATGTTTTTTTTGTTTTTTTTGTTGTTGTTGTTGTTGTTTTTTGTTCTGTTTGTTTTTTTTTTGTTTTTTTTTTTAATCCTCAGCAGATTAGGTAGTGCTAGTAAAGGAGTTATTTCTCAAGTTGCGTAGGTGACAGAATCTTCAACAACAGCCCACTTTGAGCACTATTTCATTTTGAGATAATGGGCAAAACACGATAGCGGGTTAGCTTTGACAAAAAAAAATTATTTTTGCTAGACAGTATCTACGTACCTTCCTTTAGCTTTCTCCAAAGATTCAGCTATACGGAACTTTTTCAATGTTTAGAAACGTTCATTTCTCAGGAAAAAAAACAATATCGACTTCCTTCGTAATGATCCGGTTTAAACGGCCATAACTCGCCAACGAAATCGCGTAGGAATGTGTGGTAGAATTTTTTGGAATCAGTAAGTAAGTTACTTTGTTATGGTAACAAAAAAAAAATTGATGGTGTGCTCAAAGTGGGCTGTTTTCGAAGATCCTGTCACATGTTTGTAAATACTATATTATAGTGGCACACATTCTCAAAACTAAGAGACAATCATGAGCAAGACGTTGAAGTGCTATGCTTCGAAAGTAAAAAAAAAAGTACAACATGAGAACATGTACATACAGTGGCTGATAAGTACTGCACACGCTCACCAGCAGCACTCCTACCAGAGAAGTAAACTCTCTCCTTTGACCACTCTTTCTCCCCAATCTCCTGACTTGTAGCTGGTGCTACATAACTGATGGATGGAAAGAAAATGAAAACCTTGAACTAATATCTTTGTAAAATTTGTATGAGTGACTATTTATGACTTCTAATACATATGTACGTATTATATGTAAATGTATATATAATATAAGGATACTAGCAAATACCCCGCCACATAGTGGCGCTTGACGTATTGTAAAGTAAGAATGCAGTAGCACAAGTTATCCTGCTCAGTTATCATTCTCTACCATTGGTTAAGGTTACATAAGTTTCCCTCTCCTGCTCTCTTTTTTTCTGAACTATCTGAGCTTTTCTTCTATCCCACCACTCCTATCTTCAGCTCCTCTTTTTGAGTCATGGCGCCCCCTTTTCCTTTGTCTATCTCTCCTGCATTTCTTTCCTACTTTGAGAAACTTTTGTCTTCTATTTCGCACTTTAGCCTTTCTTTTGAAAACTAACCCCAGCCTTTACTCGTCGATTCCACCCGCTTTTTAGTTATAATTAATCGCTTGCCTTTTTTGCCTTCTCTTCCCTTCCATTTTAAACCTACACCGCCTTACCTCGCCAATTCCATCCGCTTTTCAGTTACAATTAATCGCCTTTTACCTTCTCTTCCGTACTTTCGCCTTCCTTTTTGACACCTACGCCGCCTTCCATTGTCTCTATTGCACCCGCTTTTTAGAAATAACCAGCACGTTCTAATGAATGTGACGACACGTTACCTACGGTAAAGTGACGATACATTACCAAATCGTACTAAGCTCATGAATTATTCATGAATACACACCGTCGTCGTTGTCGTCGTTACTGACACACAAGCGTATTATTATATAGATAGGGTGGGCTTGTAAAGTGCCTTATTTCCCTTCTCTGAATAGAACAATGATATTGTGCTACTAATGAATCTTTTGCGTTTGTTTTTTATGTTTAAATTAATGTGATAATATATGTTACAATTAGTATTCAATCTAATATTTATGTTATTTTAGCTTCTTCCAGGAGTGTCAGGAAGACTGGGTTCTCTGAGTAATGTAAGTTTCTATAGGAAAGGTGTGCTTGTAGTGTGTTTGGTAAGGGGACATTGTGGATGAGAGCTTATTCATAGACAGTTGGTGGAATGAAATGAAGCTGTATTGATAAGGAGTCACCAAAAATACTGAAATAGGTTCAGTTATAGCTTCTGGCAGCACATTGGTCAGAAAGTGTGTGCTGTACAGACATATCGTTAGAGAAGGTTTGAGATAGGGCATGATATTAATGTTTGTTTCATTCCAGCACTTTGTCTGAATCACGATGATATACTTACTGTAAATGATGTAAATACATTATGATTAGTTAGTTCAGTGCTAGTTGGATTGTTGCTTATTTGTATATTATATGGAGAGTCATTTGTGGATCGATCAATCAAACAAATCTCTCGTGTTGCCTGAATTATAATTATAATCATCTGAATGAACTTATTTAAACTATTATGAATTATAATTATAATCATCTGAAATCAATGAACTTATTTAAACTACAGTATGGATTGGGAAGCAAATATTTAAAGCTGCTACCAAATATATAATGTATTAAAATCCATCTGCTTCGTGTGCAGTAATTTAATTTTACTAGCAATGGTTCCCACTCCCTTAACAGGAAGTTTTTAGAGTGTGAAAGGCAATTCTGAAGTTGCTATTCAGAGCCTATGTGTGATATAGTATAGGAAGTAGACACTATGTATGTGTGTCTGTGAGAACAGGAGCACGGTGATGATGATCTTTAACGCTTCCTCGGTTGCCTTTGCTTTTTTATTTTTGTTAGTTTGAGTGGGCAACAGACAGGGCAATTGTTTGTAAAGGCTCTTGTGACAGTAACCAGTTCATTGTCTAATTTTATTGAACCTTACGAGAGTGGCATACAGCATGGCTGAAGCCATGATGTGTCACCATCACCAGGGCAAAGTGGCTCTCATTGGCTTCGTGAAGCTCGCTAACTTGCTGGACGGCCAGTGACAGATTCAATTATGTGGCTGGTTATTATAATATGATAATCCCACATCTCACTCTAGCTAAGTTACTACTAATGTGTTACAGGGCAGTGTTTGCCCCCAGGTTAAATAAATTTATAGCTTGTCAGATTGCATCAATGATGGCTTCGGAACAAGAATTGGCAGATGTAGTGGCAGAGAGCACTGAGTATAACACAGAGTTGAAATGTTGGTCTAAACTATTTTTGCAGAAAAACAGCGGCTATAAACTCTAATATAAGTAATTATTTCAAAGTTTGATAAATGCAAAGCAAAGTGTGAGTAGACGCCATTCGTTGGATCCATTTTAAATCAAGTCTTGTTATGTATACCAGGTAAGGTGTGGTTGTTGTAAGAGCACTACTGTGGTGTTTTGATAGGCCCCAAAGGTCCATTGGCTGCTGTTAATTGACCACTTCCTTTGTGAGGAAGCCCAGAAAATACAGCATCCTGTAGGTGCGGCTAGTAGTAGTAGTCAATTGAAGTGAGCTCAATGTTTGGTGTAGGCAGTTAGTACTGCAGGCAGCCAGCAGTTTGAAGTCCAACTCTTTATGTCTTGCCATGGTAGTAGCTGGACTCTGTAGCTGGGCTCTATTTAGTGGCTTCAGTGTATCTAGCTAGCTAGTCACTATTTCTTATACTGTAGAAGCTACAGCTAGTAGAATAATTACTGTTTGTCTGTTATTAATTCTTTGCTGGAGTGAGTGTTATCCCCCTCTCAACTGCCTGCTTTTCCTACATCTGCTATTCATGGAGGCTCTTAGGCTAGTTGCAGACCCACCAGTGTCAGCTCTGGGCATGAGCTTGACTGTCAATGGCTACCATGGCAGCGCAGGGAGCAGCTCCAGTCACCGGAACAACAGCACCAGCCTTTCTTCTGCCTCTTGTTCTAGATTAGAAAGCAACAGCAGGAAGCTGGAGCTCCTGTCTCTCCAGGCCATAGATCTGTACCAGCCCTGCCCTCCTCCTTCTCCCTCCTCGTACATGATCAGGACAGATAGCATCTCTTCCCTCTCTTGCGATTCTGTCTCTCTGTGCTCTACTTCTGCCCTGAGCCCTCGCACCACGCCTCTCTCAGCCACTTCCACTCTCTCTTCGTCTTCCTCCATGCTGGACTCCGCCTTGCTCTATCAGCAGCTGACCAGACACCCCTCGTACTGCCCGATCCTGCCAAGTCCTCGCAGAATCAAGGCTGCCGATATGTCCAAGGTTGAATGAGGAGTGTGTGTGTGTGGTGTGTGTGTGTGTAAAAGAAGTGGGCCTTACACTTCTGAATTTCTGTAGTCGATGGGTGTAGCTAAAGGTTTGTATTTTCAACGTACAGTAGTATGTATATAAGTATGTGTATGCTTGGTGTAAACTTGTAGTATCCAAGACATTAATGATAAACGTCCACTGTTAACCTACATTGCCTTTTATTTAGGTTTGATGCTAATTGTTGTTGTTACTTTTATTCCCTTTTTTTTTCTTTCCTTTTATAGCTAGCAAATAAGTATAGGCGTGTATTTTTTGCTGGTGCTAATAGTTGTAGTTACACGTTGGAAGTTGCTGGTTTTGTTGGTTTGCTGGCAGACTGAGCTGGCACTGGTAGTCGTCTGGTGGAAGGAGAGACATCAGTGAGCATGTTGGTCATTTGTTTACAGACATTGCTGCAATATTGTCCCATTCCAGTTTTAGTTTGGGTTATTTAAAGTGTATTACATATGCATATTTGGCTGCATTACCCAGAGTGTGGCTGCTGTTACATTTTTTGCTTGCTTTCTTCTTTTCTCTCTTTAATTTAGAAAGTGCAGTTAAATTGTGTCTGTCATTATTGTTAACCGATTACCAGCGAATTATTACTTAGCCACGGTGCCGCAAGCCGACGTATTTTTGCATATTTGGCCAGTAATCGGTTAATGAATAGGAGAGGGTTATATAATGATTGATGATTGGGTTTCTCTCTTGTGCTCGATACTAGTATCAATCTCTGTGGGAGAGGTTTGCACACCATGTTTCCTACATGTGCCCAGGCACTCTGTGTTAGTGAGCCGAGGAACTAAGATCTCCCACAATGGTCTCCCACAATGGAGAGAGTCCATTAGACCTATTTGAGAGCATGAAAAAAATTTTTCCCCACCCTGTTAATTAGACGTGAACTTATTGTTACTTAGTGTTTTTGTTGAGAGTTGTATTGGGCAGAGTTTGGTTGCTTGTGTTGTGTTGGAGTGCACAGGTAAGAGAGAGAGACATGTGTATAGTTTGTGCCGTGGCAGTGGTGACACCCTGACCGTGCACTTGTGGGTCTGATGGACATATATTTTGATTTCTTGTCGTTGGACGGTGTAAGGTGACAAACTCTCAGGTGGCTTCCCCTTGTGCGGATTTCTAAATAAACTGAAGTTCCTTTATTGAATTAACACTGATATGCAAGTTTGTGTATTTGTATGAGTGGGCATGTGCTTAGACACTTGTAAGACCACTCCCCCTTGTTGGCCGCTCATTAGACCACTCCCCATGAGTCAGAGAAGCACTGGTGTCTGCCATGCAGTAACCTGGTCGAGACATGTAATATTCAAAATGTCTGTTCCTCCATTCATGAAAATGTTACAAGCACCCATTCACCCACCCCTCCTTCCCGATTGCTTGTGAGATACTAAAGTTCTAGTGGATTGCATGTATTTGTTTTGAGCCTGTCGCCATATTCTGGTGGGTGTGCATCGCTGAGGTTTGGGTGTTTGTATGTGACTGTTTGGCTACCTTCAGTATGTTAATCGTGTTTGCAGGCATTTAATTATTCCTTGTTTGTTTCTTGTCATACCAAGTTTAGTACACATTTCTTAAACTCTATCTTGAATCATCCAAATGTAGACAGAATAGTTTCTAGTATGGAGAAACTCCAATTTCAGTCCGTCATTATATATATATTTTTTCAGGTGCCTCAAACTAAGGAAGGATTCCTATACAAGAAGGGAGGGTAAGTTCAACACTTGTAATGACAACACAGTGTAAATGATGGATTGTTCTTCTTATGGTATAGACGACGGAACGAGCGGCCGTGGCAGAAGCGATGGGTGACTTTCAACGGATCCGAGCTGAAGTATTTTAAAAACAAGACAGACAAAGACAACCTCTTCCTGAATGCAGTGGAGCTGGAGAAGATGTTTGACGTGAAGAGAGTGGCAGATGTGAGTCTGGTACAAGGGAAGGTGAAAGCGGAGGGGGGAGAGGGGGGGGAATTGTGGGTGCATTGTGGGTGCATTGTGGCAGTGTAAAAGTGAGCACGCTGGTCACTGTAAGGATACTGGAGATTCCAAGGTAGTGGAAAATAATGTACCAGCAGATGTCCTGACATACTGCTGTAGAGGGGGATATTTATTGCAGGAAGTACTGGTAGCCTAGGGGATAAATTGTGGGCTTGTATGATACAGACAGAAGAGGGTAATTTTTTTTTATCTTAGTTTAGCTGGCTGACTCCTATATTTTATTTTGTGTGTAGGATAGAACTGGTTTTAATGAAAGTCGTCCTAGTTGGGTAGTGTTTCCTAGAACAGCTCAGCTGGTGTAGATTGACACTGTTGCCTGGTACTGTATTAGCTAAGCTAAGTGGCAAGCTGGGCAGAGTGTCTCTTTCTACAAGCTGCCGCTCTAGTTCCACTTTGTTTGTGTGATCGCTGGAACATTTCCCTTCTCCACTACTTCTTGGCCAGCTTTGTTGACCTGCCCTGGAGGATACCCTTTTTAGTTGTCTTGTCTCTCCGTACTTTTATATATAAGTCAAAATAATATCTTCTTAGAAGTTGGTCTGAGCTCAAATTAGTGTATCCTCTTTTGTTTGTGTTGGCTGGATTTTGCCTGAAGGAATGTGCAGGTTCCATCTCTCTGTTGACCCCTTTCTTTCTTGTTATCAGCTTTGTTTGGTCCTGAAGCTTCTTGATTTCTATCCGGAGGTGGGTGGGGGGGGTGCGTGGGCGTAAGGATGACGAGACTCAAAGGTAGTTCATGTATTTAGAAAGTTGTTATTTCCTCGTCTAGTTCATCAGGACTGATGTTTTTATTATTTTGTTTTTTGTGTATCAACAAAGATAAACATTTTTCCTCAAGATTAATAATTTTTAAGCAGTGAAAAATTGTAGTTTATTCTCCTCATAAAGACACTTATGTATCTAGTATGAATATTTATATGTGGCTTGCGGTTTTTCCCCTATTAATTGTGCTGTGAACTGCCAGCGTATATACAGAAGACAGAAGGGGGGGGGGGGGGTGGGGGGGATGAAGATACTGACTGATATGTGTCGAAACTTACCTTTGAAGTGCTTTTCAGACTGCTCCACTGAATTTGTGAAATTCATCACGGTTTATTGAAATATATTCAAAACTATTTGTGTCTTTTCAACTATTTTGAGTGCACTGAAGATCACCCACAACTGAAAAAAGAAAGCATGTAATGTATGTACTTGAATTTTCCTGTTTCAGAAACAACATTAAAAGCATAAATTTTATTGTTTTTATGTGGTTTGAAATAAATCAGTCTGGTTGCTAAATGAGTGTACCCTCATGCACACATGCGCACACATACCCACAAAGACTGTAGGTGTCTTGCCAAGGTTATTAAAACTGCTATGTATATCAATTCCCCTTCTTTGTGTATGAGGCAAAAGCATACGGATTTGACTTGGTGGTGATCAATAGAGTGTTCCAGTTCTACTCAGACTCGGCAGAGAACGACTGTCAGGCGTGGGTGGACGTCTTGCCGTGGCCATCCAGCACCTTCAAGCCTCGGACCGATCACAAGATTGGCGGTACATGTCATGACCCGACCAAGGGGGCTATCTTCACAAAGCAGGGACCTGGGGGGCCTTCTCTTCCAAGTCCTTCAGGAAATGTAATGAGATGGTGCTTTCACTTGGGGCAGTGGGTGTGACTTGATGGGAATTATTTTGGCAGGATTAGGGAAGATGGGGTTTTTTATGATGAATATATATATACATATATATTTGTTGTTGTTATTGTTGAAATTGTTCAGTACCAATAGACAGTGTTTTATAGTTGCCACAAATCATTTACTATATTGTGTATAGAAAGCTGGAGAGACTGTTGCTTGACTTGGTGGCATTGGCTCATAGCTGACTCTGTTGTGTGTCTGTATCCTGTAGAGTTCCTGGTTCTCATGACTTGTATAAACTAATTGTGACTCCGCTGGGTGGGGGAGGATGGGTGTGGCAGATGTCCCTGGAGTATTCACATGTCTGTCTTAATAGCTTAACTATGACGATCGATAATGTTTCCTCCTGTGGCAGTCTTGCCTCAGCAGAACTGATAGCAGTAGTAGACTCTAGTTAACTCTCTGTCGTGTCTTCCTCTGTCAGTCTGTGGTTTCTGGAACTATTACAGTGACTTGAGTTGTATTTAGTAGAATTTGGTATGACAGCTAAAATTAATTTTGTGTATGTTATCGCAGATATGTGGCTCTCAAGGGGTCAAAGTTTGCGTACTATGACTCGTATGAGTTGTTCAAGCTGGGCCGTCCCATCCACACTCTGGACATGTGTCTGTCTTCTGTGAGACCAGACATGACCTCCAAGGTGCCAAGGTTCATCATTACCATGAACAACCAGAAGCAGTACCAGTGAGTGGGCCAACGTGGGCGTGGCATCTTACATATGCAGCATGTACTATAGGAATATGAGGTAGTAGTAGGCATGTAATAGACATGCTGTGAGTAGTTCAAGTTTGATGGATGACTGACAGGGGTTTAGATACTCTGCTGGCTAGCAAGTCATTCAATCTAATTATGTTATGTCCGAGTCCTCCTCCCCCCTCATGGGCGTGTCCTAAATGGGGGGGGGGGGGGGGAGGCAGCCAGAGCTGGGTGATGGAAGTTGAATAGGGGATTGTGTAGTGTTTCTCAGGACCTGGTAGACTAGTAATTCAGTTAGTGGACACAGTGCTACTAATTGGGTTAGGGATGAGCCAGAGAGGCAGTTTAGAGGAGACCTGGTGAGAAACAGGAGCTGTTGATAGTCTGCCACTCATTTAATGGAGATGGTAGCTAACTACAACTATTTATAGTAATGTCTTGGATCATTTATTATACTGTCCTCACTGATTACTATTCCCCTGTGCTACCTCATGCTTTGTCTGGTCTGTACTTGGACTCTGTGAACTACTTACTGTATTGATGTACTTGGAAGTAAATAAGCTTACATATGTACAAAGAGATATTTTGAGCAGCAATCTTATATTTTGTTGCACATATTTTGAAATGTTGTTGTTGTTGTTGTTTAGTTTCCAGGCACTGAGAGATTCTGATAGAAATGACTGGATTACTGCGCTCACTAATGCTATACTGACAGGAATAGAGACACGCCCACAAACTCTACCTAGAGGAGGCACCAAGTCCATGAACAATTCTCAGGTAATGTGTGTGTGTGTGTATGTGTGTGTGTGGTGTGCACATACAGTGTTTAAAACTAGTTCAGTGTAAGAATCTAGTTCAGTGTAAGAACTTTTTTCTCGGCTGTTGTCTGACCTTGCAATCTTTTGGTGTAATTTCCCATTGTCTCTCCACTAATGTATACTTGGTCTTCCTGTGTCTGTTGCCATCCGCACACGCTCACCTCCCACCACTGCCACCTGTTCCCATAGAGGACATGGCTGGGGAAGTAAGCATGTCTGCTCTAAGTGATGAGTTGGCACGAGTGAGTTAGGCCTGGTCTCTGTACAGCATTCGCCACCTCTGACCTTTCCTTAACTTGTTTAAAGCTGAATACTGTATGATGTAGCATGTTACCATAAGCCAGTAAGTGTATCAGTCATTACAAAGGGATGTGAAATAGACTGAAGAAAAGAATATTAGACATACTTTATGAGTTCCTCGCTAATTGGATGAAATGAAGTACATTTGTTTATTATTTCAGGAATGACTTATATTAAATTAGAGAAATTAGTGTTTTTAATGTGCAGACTGAATAAGGTGACTGCTGTGCTGCTTTATCAACACTCAATAAAAGTGGGTGTGGTTTTCATGGTGAGTGTGTCTGTAATGCAGGTTGTGTTGAGTCGCGTGCAGGAGAACCCAGCCAACACGGTGTGTGCAGATTGCCAGACGAGTGACCCCGTGTGGGGGGTCATCAACAGAGGCATCATGGTGTGCATCAACTGCTCTGGAGTCCATCGCTCCTTTGGAGCTCACATTTCTAAAGTTCGTTCCATAGAGTTGGACGAGGAGGTCTGGAAGAACGAGAATCTCAAGCAGGTGAACGGCCAGGGAATCACCTGTGGCTGCTATTAGTGGCGTACTAGGCTGTATATTGTATTATTTGTGTTATTGTTATGTTTTTGTTTCTGTTACTTCAGTTTAATGAATGAGTCTGTGTTGTTGTTGTTGTGTATTTCTTTCGTGTTATATTTGTGTCAGGTTAGTTCATGTGCTTGTTCAAGGATGGAATGTCAATATTTCATTAGCTGCTAGGAATAGCATCGCTGTGTGTATACAGGGAGGGAGGAGGGGTTCAGGGATTCCTTATAAGTGCTGTATTAACATGTGTGGGAGGACATGTGACCTCTGGCACTACAATATCTCTGCATCCTGGCACTGTCTGTGGACATATTCTCCATTTGATAGTGTCTATAATACACTAGTTAGTTATTATGGCAGACTGGTGCATTTAACATACTGGAATTACACGCCACAAGCATCATAGGAAACTCATTATCAGCCGCAGTGTGTGATTTTTTATTGTTTGTATGTTGTTGTTTGGGTTTGTTATTTGGTCTATATAGCTTCTGATTTTTGAAGAGATGGGCATTGGTGCTATTATTATTATTTTTTCTTCTTTTTTTTTTTTTAGCTCATGGTGGAAATTGGCAACGACAATTCGAACTCATTTTGGCAGAGGCACTATAAAGGAGACAGGTTGGCATCCAATGAGGTGAAGGAGATCAGAGAGGACTTCCTGAGGGCCAAGTATCTGACACGGTCCTGGATTCCTTCTGAAGAAATAGATACCAAGGACTCCCTGAGTCTAAAACTGTGTGAGAATGTCACCACTGACAACTTCCTCCGCACCATTGAGCTCATTGCTCTTGGAGCTGATGTAAGTGTTGCTGCTGGAGTGAGTCTGGTAAGGTGTCATTAATGCTCATAGGACTCTACGACATTTTAACAATTTATGATATCAATGGAGGCAAAGTTAGTGTAAATTATTTTTGTTGTATTAGTAGTGATGTTATGGAAGTTGATTTAGTGCTGCCATTTTTGTTTCATTCTTGCAGACTTGCTATGTTATCAACGGTGAAGATGACTCTGATGAGTCTACTCCCTTAGCCATCGCTAGATCTCACAACCAGCCCTTGCAAGCTGTAAGTCCCTTGTGTGTTATCTCTCTCCTTCCTGTAGTCACTCTCTCCTTGCAGTCATTCTCTCCTCCCTGGAGTCATTCTCTCCTTCCTTGGAGTCACTCTCTCCTCCCTGTAGTCATTCTCTCCTCCCTGTAGTCATTCTCTCCTTCCTGGAGTAATTCTCTTCTTCCTGGAGTCACTCTCTCCTTCCTGGAGTCACTCTCTCCTTCCTGGAGTAATTCTCTTCTTCCTGGAGTCACTCTCTCCTTCCTGGAGTCACTCTCTCCTTCCTGGAGTCACTCTCTTTTTCCTGTAGTAACTCTCTCCTTCCTGGAGTCACTCTCTCCTTCCTGGAGTCATTCTCTCCTCCCTGTAGTCATTCTCTCCTTCCTGGAGTCACTCTCTCCTTCCTGGAGTCACTCTCTTTTTCCTGTAGTCACTCTCTCCTTCCTGGAGTCACTCTCTCCTTCCTGGAGTCATTCTCTCCTCCCTGTAGTCATTCTCTCCTTCCTGTAGTCACTCTCTCCTTCCTGGAGTCACTCTCTCCTCCCTGCAGTCATTCTCTCCTTCCTGGAGTCATTCTCTCCTTCCTGGAGTCTCTCTCTCTTTCCTGTAGTCATTCTCTCCTTCCTGGAGTCACTTTCTCCTCCCTGTAGTCATTCTCTCCTTCCTGTAGCCACTCTCTCCTCCCTGCAGTTATTCTCTCCTTCCTGGAGTAATTCTCTCCTTCCTGGAGTCACTTTCTCCTCCCTGTAGTCACTCTCTCCTCCCTGTAGTCACTCTCTCCTCCCTGTAGCCACTCTCTCCTTCCTGTAGTCATTCTCTCCTTCCTGGAGTCACTCTCTCTTTCCTGTAGTCACTCTCTCCTCCCTGTAGCCACTCTCTCCTTCCTGTAGTCATTCTCTCCTTCCTGGAGTCACTCTCTCTTTCCTGTAGTCACTCTCTCCTTCCTGGAGTCACTCTCTCTTTCCTGGAGTCACTCTCTCCTTCCTGGAGTCACTCTCTCCTTCCTGGAGTCACTCTCTCCTTCCTGGAGTCACTCTCTCCTCCCTGTAGTCACTCTCTCCTCCCTGTAGCCACTCTCTCCTTCCTGTAGTCATTCTCTCCTTCCTGGAGTCACTCTCTCTTTCCTGTAGTCACTCTCTCCTCCCTGTAGCCACTCTCTCCTTCCTGTAGTCATTCTCTCCTTCCTGTAGTCATTCTCTCCTTCCTGGAGTCACTCTCTCCTCCCTGTAGTCATTCTCTCCTTCCTGTAGTCATTCTCTCCTTCCTGGAGTCACTCTCTCCTTCCTGGAGTCACTCTCTCCTCCCTGTAGTCACTCTCTCCTCCCTGTAGCCACTCTCTCCTTCCTGTAGTCATTCTCTCCTTCCTGGAGTCACTCTCTCCTCCCTGTAGTCATTCTCTCCTTCCTGTAGTCACTCTCTCCTTCCTGTAGTCACTCTCTCCTTCCTGGAGTCACTCTCCCCTTCGTTCTATTACCCTGGTTGGAATTATGTTTGTTGTTTCTTCATAGGAACTGCTGGAACTAAATGGAGCACTGGTGTCGAGACAGGAGGTGAGCTTTTATCTATTCTTTTATTCTATTTAAGTTAATGGATTTTTTTTTCTTTTACTTTCTTTAGTCTGCATCTTATGATGTCATCAGCAAGAAAGGTCACCTCTACAAGACTGGGTCTGATAGAACTGGTTGGAAAAAGAGATACTGCACTCTGGATCAGTTCCGAGGGTTTGAGTACTTCAAAGCAGAAGGGGTAAATTATCAATTTCAGGGTCTCAAGTTTTTAGAGTCTAATAAGAACCCACATGGTGGTGATGGTGGTTGAACATGTTCTTTGTGAGTGCATGTCATCTGGGCAACCAGACTGGAGAAATTTGTGTTCTGTTGCAGACAAGGCAAAGATAGTTTATAGATGCCCTACAAATTATTCTTGGTGACTGTCTGGCATGTGACTGATCTACTTAAACAATTTGTCAAAGCTTTTATGGAAAATATTTTTTGTATTGTGTGTGTGTGTGTGTATGCTCATATCAGAATAACAGAAAGGTAAAATGAATGGTATTAGATCTCCTTCAGACTGAGTAATTTATTTAACACACTGGGTTGTTGTTTTGTTTAGGAAGTGGTTTCATTGGGCCACATCCATGTGGAGGAGTTGCTGAGTGTGAGCAGGTACGATGAGACCGACCAGCGACACTGCTTTGAAGTTAACACACCTGGGCGGGGCTATCTATTCAGTGCCGAAAATGAGGTTGATATGGAGGACTGGATCGAGACCTTCCAAAAAATCATCAGCTCAGATGCAGCAGAAAACCTTGTGAGTGGTTTCATGAAGATGTAAGGGAGGGGAAGAAGTGGGATGTGTAGAGGATAAAAAATGGCGGGGTAGTTAAGACTCAAGATTTCACTTGTGTGTGTGTGTGTGTGTGTGTAGGGTTATGACAAGGTGGGCTACCTGAAGAAGCCTCCAGTGGGTGTGGGCATGGGAGGATGGAAGAAAAGGTGGTACACTTTGAAGGGCAAGAGTTTGGTGTGTTACAAGAGAGTAAGTGTGTGTGTGTGTGTGTGTGTGTGTGTGTGTGTGTGTGTGTGTGTGTGTGTGTGTGTGTGTGTGTTTACTGGGGGTGCATGTGTTCACAGGAGAGAGAGGAGCAGGAGGAGATTGACCTACGTAAGGTTGTTGAGTTGAAGGGACCAGAGAGTTCTGGTTCTCCTGAGCAACAGTGTTTGTTCTCCATCGTCACGGACGACAAGTAAGTGTTTGATGCTATCACAAGCTAGTTCTTGGTAAAGGGTCTCATAAATTTCCTAAAATAGGGGGAACAGCTATCACAAGCTAGTTCTTGGTAAAGGGTCTCATAAATTTCCTAAATAGGGGGAACAACTTGACTGTACCTTTAATTAAAATTTCTCCTTCTAAACAGGACCTTTCAATTAAAGGCTGATAGTTTAGCAGAGGCGGAGTTGTGGGTGGCGGCTCTTCGCCACACCCAGGTGTCTGGAATTCCTCTGGAGGAGCAGATCCTGACCAGTGGCAATGTCCCCATCATAGTGCACAAGTGCCTGCAGTTTGTGGAGTCCACGGGTCTGGACATCGAAGGTCTCTATAGAATCAACGGAGAGAAGGCCAAAATCAGAAAACTCATCTTGGCTTTCAATCAAGGTGTTTGTGGAGGGATGAAAAAAATGTCTCACAGTTTTCTCTAATTTTTCTTTTGTTTGTTTGCAGATGCTCAGGGTGTGGTCATAGACCCGGAGAAATTCAATGTGCACGATGTCACGGGTACATTGAAGCAGTTTCTACGCTCCTTACCTCATCCAGTTCTCACACACGAGCTGTATCCAGAATTCATTGACACTGTCCGTAAGTTGCTGGAGTTTTATGGCATCCCTTTACCTTTGATGAAACAGCACTAATACTAATTATGTATATTTAGCCAAGTGTCACTATATTTGGTTGCCATTTGCAGAGGCAGAGCATGAAGCTCAGCTGTACAAGTTGCAGGCACTTATTCAAAGATTACCTGAAGTGAACAGGGAAACCCTCAAACGTATTATATCTCACCTTCGAAGGTAAAGCTATTGTACAAGTGCTGTTTAATATGTGCGCTGGAATCTGAGCTGACCAAGTTTATATATATATATATATATATATATATATTTGTTTCTATCCTACACAGAGTGGTTGATAATGAATCCAAGAACAAAATGAGTGAAGCCAACATCACAAGACTTCTTGGCCCCACCCTGATGACCGTGGATGTAGATGATGTAAGTTTCAAACCATTGCTTTGTGAATTAATGAAAATATTTGCATTTTTTTTTTTTTTTTTTTTTTTTTGCATGTGCAGCGATCATTTGACAACACTCCGTATCAGTACATGTGCATCCACAGACTCATCACCTACTACAAGTGGCTCTTCAATGTGGTGGAAGATGAAAGCAAGAAAGAAGAGGTAGGAAGAAAGAAGAAAAGGCATTATTCTGGAAGCCCCCCCCCCCCCCCCCTAGACTGTCTCATTCACCTTCTGAAATCCCTTACCTAATATTTATAATAACAAAGCATTCCTCTGTATACATATGTATATGTCATCAATTCTTTGTGTAGGCCATTGAGGTGGCAGTTCAGAAGATCAAAGAGTTGGAACTGCAGCAGAAGAAGAGGCTGGAAATGGTGAGCAGCAAGCAGTCTACCATCTCCCATGCCACAGACTTCCTGACGACTGTGTTCATTGGAATGAGGGATGGCGACTCCTTCAATACTCACGTAAGAAACTATTGACACCTTCTCTACTGGTTCGGTTCGCTATTTTAATGTGATCCCACATCTCACCATATGCAGATCACAGGGTCAACTACTGTCCAGCAAGTGGTGGAAAAGACCCTAGCCAACAAAGGCCTACCACCTGACATATATGCCCTTTACCTAGTCTTGGGTGACACAGAGTCCCAGCGAGTGCTCAGTTTCTCTGAGAGGTTACTAGGGGTCATGTGTGATGCTGGAACTGAGCATTTCCTGTGCCTCAGAAGAAATGAATTTTACGAGACTCTAGAGCCTCATGTGAGTGACTGGTTTGTGCGTGTGTATGTGTGTGTTATTAATTGTTTCAACTTTATGCAGTTCCCAACTGGCAGCAGCAGTGAAGTTGTGGCAGTTCACGTGAGGGAGAAGAAGAGATGGAAGAAATTCCCTTGCTGTGTCAAGTCTAATTACTTTATTCAGTATAAAGACTCCAAGGTGAGGGTTATTGTGACTGGCTCTCTGTCACATAATGCTACTTTTTTTCTTTTTTTTTCCATTTCCAGTGTCATAGTGAAGCATACAAAATTGCAGTCAACCAGTTTGATGTATTTGCTGGGATTCAGCGCTCCAAAATGGATGTCAGGAACCCAATGCCTAATAGGTAAATGGTTGACTTTATCAATTTGGGAATGTGACCTATATTACTGGTATAAGTTTGATGACACCTTACCTATCATTGTCCACAGGTATGGCTTCTGGATAAAAGCTATGAAAGGTGAAGACCAGTGCAGATATTTGTGTGCAGACAAACAGGATGACATGATGAAGATCATTGCTGCTATTATCAAGGCTAAAGTAAGTTTTCTACAACAATTAAAATGGCTGAATTATTACCACCCCACTGTACCCCAGTATCCTGATTGCCTGCAATCTCCTGTTCTTCCAGCAGAAATGGACCCCCCACCTTCAGTAAGCTGTGTTCATACTAGATTTGTGCAGTCTTGCTATATTATGTTATTTGCTTCCCAGTACTCGGCATATTATGATCAGTAGTCGTTCTCTTCTCTCTTCCTTCATCACTGATGTCTCTACTCTCTTGCCAATTGATCCACCCCACTCCACTCCACAACTGCAGACTGTCAAATGTTTGTGTTGATATGGGATGCACTAGTTCCTTCAAGCACACAATCCATTTTACTTTATAACTTTGCTTCCACAAGATCATTTCATCTTCCTTTCTGGCTGTGTTTCACAGGTTGTGTTGTTCTCTGTTTGATCTCTATACTTCCAGACTTTTTTTTTTCTTTCCCTCCAACCTTTTTAGTTGTTTTTATTTTGTTGTGTGTGTATGTGTAATGTGCCATGCTCAAAAATTATTTATTTCTATTTAACCATAAATTCTATCACTCTACCCTAAATATTGCTAGGCTTGAAATGCTTTTATTTTGTGCTGACAAAATTAAGAAAGACTCTGAATTAAGAAATGCTTTATTGTCAATCAAAATGACAAGAGAAATAGTTATACCAACCACAACAACAAAAAGCCTGTAAGTCTGTGTGATGGTGAGGTGTGCCCATGTGAATTATGCAGTGCAGTGAAGTTGTACAGACAAAATCAAATTGGGGAAAAACTGTATGTTCATATTGATTGTACTTCTATGGGTGACACTTCAACAGATATCACACTGCGGGGTGCACTGTGGGAGGAGCCAACAGTTCTGCCGTTGTTTACCAGTATTTCTCCAGTTTGACCAGACTCCAATTCCACTATGGAGATTCGATCCTCTTCTGAACGGTTCCTGGTGTACGTCACAGACCTTGTTGATATTGGTAGATGAGTAGGAGGAGCGTGGTGTGGGGCATGTTTGTGCAGTGAAATCAGTTTCTTGCTGCGGTCGTTCCTCTTCTTCTTTGCCATTTCATTCAGTGTTAGGCCATCCAAATCAACAGTACGATACTTGGCCTTTCTGAATATCATAGCCACCTTAATGCCTACCACTCTACACACACACACACATACACACACACACACACACACTTGACTACTGCCCATAGCAAACTAGCCCTGGACTTCACATAATCCATGCCTCACTGAACATTATAATTTACATGTTGCTCTAATAAATGAGTGTATCCTATAAGATTGAACATCATGAATTTGCAGTATTTAGGAATCTTGAGGTTTCAAGCTGTGGCATTCAAGCATAAAGAGGATGCTACTCGTAGCCTAGGATTCCTAAACTGTGCTGACTCATGATATCCCAATCAAACTGCTTTAGAATATAGTGACGGCTAAACAGTCTTTGACGATAAAGCCGAGAGAGTTCTAATAAGTGTCCAATATACTAGATTTCTAAATGTCGCAAAGCAATTCTACTTCCTGTACCATGGTTTATTCAATTCGTCCAACCAGATTTTTCAATTCAGTGTTGATAAATGTCATACACATTTCCTAGGAGGGTGTATTTTATGCCAGAACAGCAATCAGTTTCACTGCGTCTACATCAGAAGGTACACACGTTTGTACTTCTGTCTGAACTTTTGGGACTGCTTTTGAAGTTCTTTGTCACTGACTGGAGTGGTGAAGTGAGAAGTTTGGAGAGCCTTGCTATAATTAGAAGGGGTACTGAGGAAGTGGGGGCTATTAACTGGGGTGCTTGTTGTTACTGCAAAAAATGTGTTTCCTATAGCCTAGGGTCATGGTACAAGTTGGTCACACTACTTGGTTCGGTCAGTGTGGGATTGACACTATCCTCCCTCGGGCCTTTGGCCCTCCGTAGTGTAAAACCCAAATAGATACAGACCTCCACTTCGTGATGTAACTTATCAAGACCAATTTGGAAGTCTTTCTACATTCCATCTTTATATAACTTGATTACCAAAACTATGTATCTGCTGACACGTCACACCACTCTGATTACAACTTACTTGGCCAAGATGGCTTCCACCACTGCCACACAGCAGATGATGAAGATCTTCTTGCGACTCTCCATGGAGGAATATACACCAAACAGAGCCAATCCAATGATGGAGAGCAACACCAATAAACCAGCTCCCAGCAGCATCAACCAGTGACTACACACGCGCACACACACACACACACAAAGTTTACATTGCAGATCTTAGACAAAAGCTTAGCTCACTTAACTACTGACACAACATGGTGCTAGTTTCATGCATTTTAAAAGGTTCATGTTGTAAACAACTAGAAAGCTGTAGTCACAACTGCACCTAATGCCACAGACTACACCATAAGAGGAGAGATACTTTCGACTAGTCATCCATAACATACAAGAAGCACCAGTAGGCTCGGTTCAATAGAAAGTAGTGCTGCCAAATAGTAGGGGTGGATTCCATTACACACAATGCCCACAAGAATAGGTACATCAATACAGACCAACTATGTATACACATAAATGGGAAGCCAGAAACTCACCTTCTTTGCATGCCATGACAGAAAAAAAATCCACTAGTCTTCACTGTATACTGCAAGGAAATAAACAGCATTACTCAACTAGTGACATGAACCAAGAGTACATTTGTTTAAGAATATACTTACCTTCTTCCTGCAAACTTGACACCTCATGTATTCCTTCTCAGGAACGTTCACAGTAGACGCTCTCTGTATCACACAGGGACACAATTAATGAAGCAGAGTTAGAACAACAACAACAACAGCAGCAGCAACAACAACAACAACAACAATGACCTCTAATGAACCAGAGCCTACTCCCATACCTTTGCTATCCACTGTTTGATGCATTTCCTGTGTAGCTTGCAGTTGCATGGATAAAAGAGGTCCTGTACATTGTCCTCTTCCAAACACACCCAACAGCAACTCTCTCCCCCTTTCTTGTCTTCATCCACTGGAGAAGATTCCTCTATAGTCCCTTCACTACTGCCTACAAGTTACGCAGAAACATGCATGCATAGAGAGAGCGAGAGAGCAGGGTGACATAAACCATTTAGAGAAGTAAATGCAAGGACATGGTAGGACAAATGTCAGATTAATGGAACAACCATGAACAGCAATGGGTACGCTATATTTAAATATTTTCACACCTCCTCCTCATTTGTATGTGTGTGTGTGTGTGTGTGCACACTGGTTGTATATCACACTTGTTATGAACTGAAAGAGAATATATACTAGTTCACATGCCAGCACACAGAGCTTCACTTGTTACACTGTCTTCTTCAATAGAAAATAAATGATCTGGACACAGAATCAAACTATAGCACTACTAATAGGGATACTGTCAGCGAGATAAACAAGAAACTTCCTAATTTACACATGCAGGTAACAGGAAGTGATTTAGAAAATATACATGCATACACACGTACACTCATTCATGTATACACACTCACAAACATGTCCACACAAATATATACGCTGATGCACAAACATACATACACTTACACATACATCACACACATACACACAATCATGCAGATTCAACTCACAGAGAGAGGCCGTGCCATAATTAGTAGTAGCAGAATGGCAGCGGTCTTTCATAAGAGGTTTGGACTCGACATCATCACTTACCTAATCATTACAGAAAAAGATTTTAACACACAGTCCTACTGATATGTGTGTGTATGCATGTGTGTATGCATGTGTGTATGCATGTGTGTGTGAAGTTAAGGGACTAGAATACTCCAGGACCTTTTTCCACCACAACTACGTGCATGCCCACGGCAACATAACATGAGGCACACATACATGTAACATGTATGCCTGACAACACCTCAACACTTGCTAAGAGCCCACCACTTCTTACCTGCTTGAGAATAAGGCCAGGGTTCAACAACCACAACCTCATCGGCCTAAATATACACACAACAAAACAACAATCAATTTTTACCTTACAAACAAGTTCAAGTTGGCATGCATGTACATTGTATATAAAATAGCTCCTTTTTTTCCCGTTCCAGTTCAAGTATTACACTTATCCGATTACACTCATCCAATTACAATACTTGACCCATTCTCATACCACAGTTGCCAAGGAAGTCTAGCCAGAAACCCAACCAGTATCCACAAAATTACCCCATCCTTAACTTATGGTTGAAATAGAAAACATGTAGTATCCTGTTACGTCCAACAAATTTCATATTAAAAATAATAATCACAACATCTTGTGAAGTAGAGGTTAGCTAACGGAAACTTTGAAGCAGAAAATGTCCTTTCACTTACTCCTTGCAGTTCCAGAGGGAGCAGCAGAACCAGAGCGGCATGATGAGCTCGGTCACTCGGATCACAATGGCACACACATACAGGTTGTAGCCATCCACATGAATGTAGCGCACCACCATGTTGAATACCAGCAGAGCTATGATCAGGCTTTGCATGAGAGCATTAGAGATGACACCCAACATGGACGCTAGCTGCTGTCGCAGGTTGATACGCAGGACGTTCAGACGGACAAACAGAGGCTGCCAGTCAGGCTGTGACACACACACACATACACACATATCTCCTGTGACGAACATTGAAATTGTATTGATACATTATGAATAACAAAAACTGAAGGCATTTAAAGAATCTACAAACACACACAGGCCATAAAAGTATTCATACAGCCATAATGTCCAGGTGTGACCAGGAACACTCGACTATAACGCAAGGTGTATTTCCTCTTCCGTCTGAAGATATCAAGTCTGTCTCACACAATGAAACAAGCCTCTTGCACATATCTAAGCTCTTAATTAACTATTGAAACATTAAAGCAAACTACAACACTAAAAACAGGGTATTTTTTGAGAGGGGTCAAATTAACATCTTTGAAATTTCAGGGGGGGTTCTCATTCCATGAAATCTGATGAAAATTTTGTGGCAAACATCATAAAGACCACAATAATTTTGAGGGGGTAAAACCATTTTCAGGGGGGCAAGTTGCGCCCCTTAAAACAGCCTAAATATCCCTGCCAGAAACTAGCTAAACATGTTAACCCAACATCTGGATACACATCATTTCTAACTGTTCAAATCAAGTGTTCATGTAATATGGAAAGATTTAATGCAATGTGCTGTTGTTTCTTACTCTGAAGAATAGCCTAATGGCGAAATGCAGAAATCCAATGAGTGTGAGAAAGAGAAAGGCAGCAAAGATGGTCCCCACAATACCACTCATATATATCTGCTCCTGGTCGCTGATGAGGGGCGTGGCAATAATGTTGGCCAATAGCAGAAGATAGACGATGATATTGAAGGCTAGATACATCACTGAAGATTTGTACTTAGTCAAAAACGTCTGGCCTTTGAGCTGAGACGGACTATACAACAACTGCACAAAGAAATAAATACAATAACAAAAATGCTAAGTGGTAGCAATTTAGAAATCAACACGAAAGTATTTCTTTTATATGCACACACAAATCACAAACACGCACGCACGCACACACACACACACATACCTCAGCCCAGAAGCAAATGAGCATTGAGAATGCAGACAACAGAGAAGGGTAGTAAACATTGAGCAAGATGTCTCCCCACTTGTCAGGGATGATGTTCTGGATAGTGTAATAGATGGCCCGAGAGCCAGTGGCCAGCATGACTGCGCCAAGCAGACACTTCTGCACCGTCGTACGGAATGCCTTCTTCAGACGCGACTGCACGTGCTTGTCATCTTGGAGTGAGTCGTGGACCATCACCACTATCTGCAAGGTAAAGAACACTAGACTAACACACAGTATTAACAATTGACTTGCAGTCAGCCTCACAAATCAACCAATTACATAATAAACCTAGGCTAATCATTTCACAATTACATACACATTTTAGACCTCACTCTGATTTCTATGCCATAACTTCACAGTTTTACCTCCTCTAAATATAAACTTAACTATATATGGGAAGGAACAACTGTAAATCATAAAGCTCATTAGCCACATCCATGCTACCCAATTACCTAAGGCCTAACAAGTCACATTTATTGCTACTATGGTGATGGCTATGTACTAATAGTGTCAGGGGTGACTATCTGCTCCTAGTCAACAGAAACTGTGAGAGTGTAAAGTTAGAACTTTCAAACTGACCAGAAAAGTTGATGATCAGCTAAAGATAACACTGATAGTCTAAACTCACGCAATTAATATAACACCAACAGTTCTACATAGCTTCTGCAACTAAAATTGAAAATGTACATGTAACTGATCAGCTTGCGATATTCTAGAGCTGTAAGTCATCAGAGTCTGATCTAGTTTGACCCTTCAGTGCAGGGACAGACCACACAACTGGTACAGCTTACAGCTATTGGGTTACAACAGTGGACCAACCAGTGTTAAACTAATAAAGTGTCTGTAAATTAAGACAGAGCCACAAGAGTAACAGAAAGTTTGTGGAATGAACTGGTAACAAATAATCAAAATCAGGTACAAAGGTTGCATCATTAATTGCACCTAACTTCAATCATCCATAGGGGAGAGGGGAAAACCCAATACATGAACCTTGTTGCATAATATCACATGCCACGCTATGAATTTGGGTTTTTCCACACAGCCCAGCATCCTGACTTCAGTGGTAACACACACAATCCCCTCCTCTCAATGAGCCGTTAAAATCCATCACTCACAAAACAAATGAAAAACCCAACTCCTACACCATTGAATGGCTCTCCACCAGGCACTAACACCCACACGCTGGTCAGTTGTGCTAAACAACCAAAGAAAATCCAACAGTCAACCAAACCAAGCCAACTCACACATGCACATCTATCCCCTTAGACATGCACTTAACAAAACAACAAAAACACTTTCAGTATGTGACCAACAATCCCATATAAAACACCTTACCACCCGATACTCTGCGCATTGTAACTACTAAATGACTTACATCATCTATTCAAGACACACATGGTCACATGCCCCACTTACCAGCTGAATAGAGGAGATGAGGAGGAGGAGGTAAGAGAAGGAAGCAAACACTGCCCCAAATTCTGTGTACAGAGTCGAACACTGCAAACAATACAGCACTAACAGTGAATGGAAGCAGACATGTGTGTGTGTGTGTGTGTGTGTGCGTGTGCCATGGGTATCATACGTGTGTGTACATGTGTGCATGTTGTCCAAATTGAAAGCTAGCATTGTTTCCATTTGGCCCATATGATTCGTCTTGGTATTCATAAGAAACTATATTCACTCAAACGTACACACACACATACTGCAAATAGCCCTTACATATAAAACGTTACACCATGTATAAAGAAGCATCTAATTATGAACAACATGTCTAGATAACCCTACACATGTTAAATATTGTCTAATAATAGATACTGCCAAAACCTCGTCCCACGTTCACCATGAGTAGTATGCACGCACGCACGGTAACCTAGTACAGTCACCAGGTGCGGCCGCTGGCCGGGTGGCTAACAAGTTGCGTAAGCCGTTATTTGTCCAGAAGTACAAAGTTCATACTCATTTATTGGTCATTAATGTATTTTACCGATATGAATATACTTAGAATTGTACAAGTCTATAGTACACCAGCATGTGACCAGTCAAATTCTAGCATATTCATTTATCGACTTACAGAAGAACAGGATTCGTTGGAGCAAGAAGATCCATTGGGACCACCACAGGACACTGTACACAATGTAGTATTACACACAAAAAAATTCCTGGACATTGTCGAGTCAAATCCCAACGTAGATGCCAACCAGTAGTACAAACCCTTCACCGTATCCGCATTCGCGACAGAATTCTTCAGCTCATGAATGATTTCCAAGTTTACCATAATTACGCCATAGATAGAACCATCAGCGAATTTAAATACCACTAACCACACAATGAGCTTGCTATAAAGCGCGCTCCCTTGTGGTTGGTCGACACAACAACACTAAGCGGAAGACAGTAAAAAAATTTCCGAAATTTGGGGATCTACCTCTCACCGCAGCTTTTTTTTTTTTGCGCTCGCGGGGGGCGGATATGATTTTTCCGCGAAAACTCCTCCTCGTAACGATCTTTCCCTTCTCCGCAACGCAAGCTTAGTGCGTGGACGTGCGACGACCGCAACCGACTATCGTCACCTTACCTAAAAATAGAAGCAGAATGGCGAGCTCCATTGATGAACAAGTGAGGGCCCAAGGAGAGATTGTGCGCAAAATGAAGAAAGAAGGAAAGCCAAAAGAGGAGGTGAGTTAAAATTAATTCAATTATTAGCTAATAATGCTAAAATGAAGCTAGTCTATAATCCAGACCCTTTACCTAATCTGTAAGTTAAAATAATAAAGACTTAGCTCACCTTGAACTAGCTCTTAGTGTATTAAGTCAAGTTAATGTTTACTTGAAAAAGTCTGGCAATTTTTAATAATGAAGGTGAATTGAGTTTGATACATACTTTGCCTATGTAGTGATTAGATAACGGGTCTGGCCTAAGGACTATGGCAAAGAGGCAACATGTTCATTCTGGGCAGTTCCCTTACAATTAGTGTTAAAATTATAGGATATCTTGTTCTATGTAGGGTTTGTAATTTAATCTATTAAAAAGCATGTCAGTTATGGAATCCTTTCGCCTTACAAGATCTTTGTCCAGTTTATTTGGAAGGCGAGCACTATTTACAGCCAGCAGACACATGCAGGTTATCATCAAGTGGGCGGAGTGTTTCCTGAATGTTGTGTTGGACAAGTGTGAAGTATTCCTCTTCTTTTCAGATTGACAAAGAGGTCGAGAAGCTTTTGGAACTTAAAGCATTAAAAATAGACAGTTCTGAAGCACCGGCTGGGAAGTGGGTCCTCAAGTGCCCTAAGGTAGCAGACCAAGTATTAGTATGTGTGTGTCTATGTGTGTGTGTGTGTGTCTGTGTGTGTGTGTGTCTGTGTGTGTGTGTGTGAATATGAAGGGATCTCAAGAAATATAATATATATTTATATTTCGTGTTATCCAGGGCACTCGAGACTATGATCCTTTTCAGATGGCTGTTCGAGAAAATGTATTTGATGTGATAAAACGCTGTTTCAAGAGACACGGTGCAGTATCCATTAGTACACCAGTCTTTGAGCTGAAAGTGAGGGACATGCATGCATGCATGTTAGTGCAGATACACATGCACAGAAGATTGGGGAGGGGGGAGAGGGGAATGGTGTACCACATACAAGTTCTTCTTTTCCATTTCTTATTAACACTGCAGTGAAAATTTATACAATGTGCGAAATATCTTATCAGAGTTTCATACAGAGGTAAGGATGCCCTATGATTCCCCCCCCCCCCCAGAATTTTTGGAAATGTACGATGCAGTATTATGTAGTAGTGAGATTTTTTAATCCAGCATGTGACCAAACACTATCAGTGTGAAGGATGTACACTTTCATATAGACATGTGCATCAAAGTAGTGTGTTAAAAATGGGTGTGGTTAAGTACAGCAGTGTTTCCCACCCCCATGAGAATACCTGTATGACCTCTGCTAATTGCATATATTTAATATGTATTCAGGAGACGTTGATGGGAAAATATGGCGAAGATTCTAAACTTATTTATGATCTGGCTGATCAGGGAGGAGAAATACTGTCTCTCCGATATGACCTCACTGTAAGTACGGATGCTTCTGGACTGCTGGAGTGCAGTTTAGTCTCTTATGTGCTCGTGTGTCTCGTCTTTAGGTGCCCTTTGCTCGCTATGTGGCAATGAATAAGATCAAGCAGATTAAGAGGTTTCATATTGATCGAGTTTATCGCAGGGATCAACCGAGGATGACTCACGGGCGTTATCGGGAATTCTATCAGTGTGTAAGTTAAAACTGTGACTAGAGGGCAATCAGTGTGTGTGTGTGTGTGTGTGTGTGTGTGTGTGTGGAATGAGATGGCGAGATCGTGTCAGAAAAGATTTGAAAAAGTTTAATATTGATGAGAGGAGGTGGTATCAGTTGGCACAGGACAGGAGTGGTTGGAGGGGAAGTTGCAGGACAGGACTCGAGGATGTGGCTGAGGCTAGAGTGGCAGAGGATGAGAGGAGAAGAAGGACAAGTGTGGAAGACAGTATTGAGAACAGTGGTAGCAGTACAGCTACAGATAAGCCATACCAGTGTAGTGTGTGTGAGAGAGCATTCAGACGAAAGCAAGATATTGATAGACACAGATGTGTCACCACTCTTCAGAAACATTAATAACTGTGATTTAGTCTGTCACTTGTGGCAGAGGAGCAATCCATGGGTGGCTCCTTTCAAGGTCAAGGTGTGTGTGTGTGTTTGTTTGTTTAGCTATGACTAGCATAGTTACCTATTGTTTTGCACCATTAGTTGGAGTCAGTTGCTATCAGGGCTGCTGTGTCCTTTAGTAAGAAAATAAAACTTTGCAAATATTGCACCGGTTTATTTGTGGTTCAGTAATAAAATTATGGTAGACTAGTTTGATACTGTAAATGCTTATTGCTAGCGTAAGGGAATAAGTAATATGGTTACATTTGTGAAAGTAGTTAAGCACATGCAAGCCAGTCAGGGTCAAAGGTGGCGGTGAGCTGGCAGATCCGGCTCATTCAGCTACCACAGCTACTTGACTGCTTTCTCTTGCTTTCTTGCTTGGTTTTATCTAGCCATCCTCATCTCATTACTGCTGCCTTAATACTGGCTCCCATCAACTCCTCTACACCAATGCCACAGCCCACCACCAGAGCTCTCCCCCCCCCCCCCCCCCCCCCCCAGCTTATTATTTCACAGGATAGCACAGATATCCAAACTGCCTCTAGCCACCTTGAAACTCCAGCTGGACCAGTTTCACTTGCCTCATGGTGGCAACAAAGCAGCAATTGTGAAGCGGCTTCACACCTACCTTCAGCGTGGTTCAGATAGGTTGTCCACTCAAGGTAGCAGTGACTTATGATGTATCTTCTCCCATACTCTCCCATCAGAGCCATTGCCTCCCACCAGATCTAGCAAGACATCTCTCAACCTCTCAACTCTGCCTCCAGAATTCACTTCTGGTCCTTCCAGGGATCAGTTCACCCCAGTCGTGGCTCACTGCCAGAGATCATCTCGCCACAGATACATGCATTCTGAAGCGTGACGCTCGCAACACCGTTGCAAAACCTCTCATTGCTCCCAAAATAAGAGGCACTGTTCGGCTTGCAGGAGTAGAGGCAAACACGCCCACAAGTCTTCCTCTAAGGCTGGATTGCCATCGCCCCTCTCGCCACCACAGGCGGCGTAGGTCTCCTGCAGCATCGTCATCATACAGCAGCTCCAGCTGGGAATCAGATTCCAGTTCTACCAGCAGCTCTTCGCTATCTTCTGACAGCTCCTCAAGAAGTAGGTCCAGGAGCAGCTCCCATCACCGACATTGCCACACCTGTCATCACCACACCCGTCATCACTACACCCACAGACACCACGATCAACGGGTGGATCTACCAGTACCAGTAAGCTTAGGGATGACATCCGGTGTGGTAAGTTTATGGTGTTATCACAGTTGTTGTGGGACCATTTAACCGTTGACAGTAGTTCTTCCAGGGTGGCTAACTCTAGAAAAGCAGCTTGCACGAGACCCATCACAGGTCTGGACGCGTGGCTAGAGGCTTGGAGTATATACGCAGGCGTTCGCAGCCAGGTAGCTATGAGCTCGGGGTCAGTATCAGACCACTTCAACGAGGAGTTAGATGACAACTTTAATCGAAAATGTGCGTCATACTGAAGCCGCACGTGTGGCTTAAATCGTCTGCTGACACGTGTAATAAAAGTCTGATAGCGGAACAGCTCTGGCGCTAGTTCTGGATTCCTTCTGTACTCCCTGCATCTAATAAACTAGAGTTTTGTCACATATGGAACAGGAAGGGATCCTGTTTTCGTGGCCCCAGCTGTCGCTACTTGCATGCCTGCTCAGATTGCCACGGAGGACATCCTAAGCAATCCTGTCCCAAGCAGAGTCATTAGCCCGCACCCTGTGTGTAAACACAGAGTGCATATACCATTACGACCGCAGGTTTTTGCGCGATTTTTACTGCACCATCCTGATAATACTTTCATCTCCCGCCTTATACAATCCCTTACCCACGGCTTTAATATTGGCCATTTTGGCCCTCACATCCCAGCTACAGCTAAGAACTTGCCTTCTGCCCTAGAACATGCTGACATTGTTGACGAAGCTCTCCAAAGGAGTTAGCTGAAAATCGCATGGCAGGTCCTTACTCTTCTGCACCATACACTAATATTCGTTGCTCCGGGCTTGGAGTGGTTCCAAAGAAAGATAGAACATGGAGACTTATTTATCACTTATCAGCACCGATAGGCAATAGCATTAATGATTTACATAGATCCTTTAGAATTTTCGTTACAATATAGTACTGTAGACGGTGCAATTGCTATATGTCATAGATTAGGAAAAGGGGCCCTTATGGCCAAGGTAGACCTTAAAAATGCTTTTAGATTGTGCCCTGTGCGCCCCGAGGATTGGCACCTGCTAGGCATTTATTAGAAGCGCCAATACTACATAGACAAGTGTCTCCCTTTTGGTTTACGTTCTGTACCATATCTCTTCAACATAGTTGCAGATGCTTTGCACTGGATTTTAGTTAATTACTTTGGCAATTCTAATTTATTCACAATTTCTTCTTCGCTGTAAAGCAAATACACGTGAATGTGCTCTAACACTGAATGATATGCTATGTTTGTGTGATGCTGTGCAGGCTCCATTGAAGCCAGAGAAGGTGATAAGTGCCTCTACTCAGATGATTATTCTTGGTATCGAGTTGGATACCATTGTAGAGGACTAGAGAAAGTTTAGCTAACCTCTAACTTACAGTTTCACAACACCCAGTTTTATTAGCAATTGACTGAATGATACATGTGACCTTTTGCCACCACAACTATGTGCATGCCCACGGCAACATAACATGAGGCACACATACATGTAACATGTATGCCTGACAACACCTCAACACTTGCTAAGAGCCCACCACTTCTTACCTGCTTGAGAATTAGGCCAGGGTTCAACAACCACAACCTCATCGGCCTAAATATACACACAACAAAACAACAATCAATTTTTACCTTACAAACAAGTTCAAGTTGGCATGCATGTACATTGTATATAAAATAGCTCCTTTTTTTTTCCAGTTCAATCATAGTCAGTATTATTGCTATAGCATTACGGGGTTTGCCCATTTCTGGCATGTTGCGGGACAGTGGGTTTCTCTCATGTCCGTTACCTGCTCGTTGTCGACCAGTGGGTTTAGCCTCTCATGCCCATTTCCAGCAGACCACTGGCCAGTGGGTTAGGTCACGCCCATTTCCAGCTCAAGGCTGGCCAGTGGGTTAGCTCACAGGGAAGTTATGCCAGTCACATATTCGTTGGCTACTGTTGATCTCAATGTGAATTCAACCACATGCAATGCTCCCCCACGTTTTCCCCAAAATATCCATGCCTGCTTAAAATAAGGCTATTGTTGTTTCATTTGTTATCCATGGTTGCTGGTTAACTAATATTTGTTTTATGGGGGTAAGGCTTTTACAAGTATTTATTTTTACCAACACTAGTCTCCCAGTTGCTTCCATGTTTGTCATGTAGTCTAACTAGATAGTTCCAGTGCAGACACAAGTGATGGTCACATGATCTACTATTGCATCATCATGTGACATGTTGTTCACTAATTGCATCTCCCATGATAGGTCTCTACTAGGCATCAACTACACTGCAATGATAGTGTGGATAGATACTATACCGCAACAACAATGTGTGTATGTGATTATAGGACTTTGACATAGCTGGTGAATATGACCTGATGGTACCAGATGCTGAATGTGTGCGTGTCATCTCTGAGATCCTTACTGATCTCCAGCTGGGCAAGTTTGTCGTAAAGGTGCTTTGTTATAATCATGTTGTTGTTGTTGTTATTAATTATTATTATTATTATTATTATTATTATTATTGGAGATCAGCATGTTTATGATGTAGGATGTATTGATGTATTGTTCCACTATTCTTTATGATATGCAAGGCATGATTGTATGTTAATTTTTAGGTGAACCATCGCAAGGTTCTTGATGGCATGTTCGCTGCATGTGGCGTGCCACAGGACAAGTTCAGGGAAATTTGTTCTGCTGTAGACAAGCTTGACAAGGTAAAGGGTTTAATGGTTGCCTCTAGAGCAAATTCATTGCCTCCTGTGTGTGTGCGTGTGTGTAATGTTTCAGATGGAGTGGGAAGAAGTAAGGAAGGAGATGGTAGTTGAGAAAGGTCTTGCGGGGGATGTGGCGGACAAGATTGGTGGCTATGTCAAGCTGCAAGGTTCCATGGATCTGGTAGAGAAACTGTCCACCGACCGGGCTCTGATGGATGTCAAGGATGCACAGGCTGGTCTGCAGGAGATGAAGGTCTTGCTCCGGTACTGCCAGCTCTATGGTGTCCTGGACAATGTGAGAGAGTGGTATCCATGGGACATGTATGTGCTGTTGATATGGTGATGAATTTGCAGGTTTCTTTCGACCTTAGTTTAGCTCGCGGGTTGGATTATTACACTGGCCTGATCTACGAGGCTGTTCTGAACAGTGAGTTTACATTTATTTGTTTTTGTTGTTGTTTTCCTGGCTTAACACAAGCCACTGCCTGCAGTCTTTCTCTCGGCTCTATTAGGATATCACTTTAAAGCAGGCACTATTGGCCTTGTTGTGTGTTAATTCTATTCATCTAGCATTTGGGGAGGTTGAATTCCATGCAACGCTCACATAATTGTATCATAAATAGTTAGTGAACGTTAAAAGTAGTATCCTCATAGGGAGGGGCAGAAAATAGCTGTGTCTTGTTTAGATAGTTTGTTTTATCTTTTTTGTTTGTTTGTTTGTTTTCTTCCAGTGGCAAGGTTATAGAGTTTGTTGTTGTCGTACTACAGATGCCAGTGGTGATGAAGGTGCTGAAGTGCCTGCTGTTGGTTCTGTTGCTGCTGGCGGTCGCTATGACGGCCTGGTGGGCATGTTTGATTCCAGGAACAAAGCTGTCCCTTGTGTTGGCCTGAGCATTGGCATAGAGCGCATCTTCTCCATCCTGGAGGCACGGGCCAAGTCTGCTGGCCCGGGAACTATGCGGACAGTGGAGACGCAAGTGATGGTGGCCAGTGGGCAGAAGAACATGCTAGAGGAGCGTATGCATGTGTGTGCTCGACTGTGGGATGCAGGAATCAAGGTAGGTGAGAAGACAGTTTGAAATGGAACATGGATAAAGCTTTCTTGTGTGTGTTGTGCATGTGTTATCAACTAGACGGAGATAATGTACAAGAAGAACCCGAGGTTGCTCAACCAGATCCAGTACTGCGAGAAGGAAGCTGTGCCATATATAGTCATAGTGGGAGAGTCCGAAAGGGAAAGGGGTGGAGCTCTTATTCGCAATGTTGCTACTAGAGAAGAGGTGTGAAGTTCATTAGTTGTTTCACTGATTGTGAGCAAGGAGTATGCAAGGCATTCACGGCAGGTCTTGTATATGTGTTTTCTCTACATGTACATGAAATTTACATCTTTTAAGTGTGTGGGTGTAAATTCTGGCTCCACCCAATGGCTTGTACTCACGTACTTCCCTACATGTGATAGTGCAATCCTAACCTGTAGTCACAATTTAATTTGACCCAGAATTTTTTTCTTTTTGTAGGAGTTCTTCAAATATGAGGATTTAGCATCCGCACTTCAGAAGCGCCTGGCTGCCTGAACTGTTACCTGCAGTTGGAACAATTTTTACTCTATTTGTGTTCCAATGTTTCTATTTTATTCCTCATATATACCCACATCAGGGGCAAAACAGTAGTATGTATTTAACATCACGGTTAGGTGCTAGGCATATACTAGTTGCTACCAGTGACCTTTAAGCTGGAAATGGTCATTGCTGAGAGTGAAAGAAATTCCGCTAAAAGGCTAATAGCCCAACAATAATGGCTAGCATGTCTTGTGGCTTACCCCTCATTCCATACATGCACATAATGCCAAAACAACAAACAAAAAAAAGTGTAGATGAAATGTATGAACATTTGTAAAACAGCAATATGTTCCCCTGTGAATGGCTGCATCACAACATGGCCCTCTCAGCCAGTCCAGTCCAGGTGGATGTCATCAAGAGCTGGACCTTGGTGTAAGGTAGGAGTGTTCCTCCATTATCTGATCCATGGGGGACACCAGAGGGCTGTTGGGTGAAAGAGAGAGGCTCAGTGGGATGAACAGCTGCTCGCTGGATATCACAGGAGTTAAAGTTGTTCCGGGGGGACTAGAGCGTGGTGGAGTGTCAGTAATGACAATAACATTGTTGTCCTTGGAGCCAGCTCTTTGTCCATTCCATTCAGAGTCAAGAGCATCAGCAGTGATTAGAGGTGGGGGCATTTGGGAGCTTACCAATGCTGCAGAAGAGTGGGGACTTGTTGAATTGATGCTCCTTACCAGTTCATCTTTTCCTCGTCCCACATTTACTACACTCACTCCACTGTTGCTGATAGAGGAGACACTCCTTCTGGCAACAGTTGCCTTGCCAACATTAACACTTCCAGTAGCAGAAGAACCAACTTTAACTCCACCAGAAGTCTGAGCATGGCTCAAGCTGGTCTGTCCACTTGAAATTGCTGCAACTCTGCCGCCAGTGCTTATAGCCATATTTCCATGGCTAGAGGGAACACTTTTAGTGTTACTGGAGGATGTAATCTTTATTTTTTCAGACTTCGGTGCAGAAGCTGCAGGTGCAAGGTTCCTACCAGATGACACAACGGCATGACTAGTTTTAGAACCGAATGATGCAGGACTGGTACCAGACTTGGCAACCACACTAGAACTGGTGCCGAAACCAGGCATTGCAGAACTAGATTGGGAATCAGCTGCAAGGGTTTTGGCTGGTCCCAGGACCTTCTGACTAGAACCTACACCGGAACCAACAGTTCCTAAGGTCAGGCCACCAACGGCACCACTCTCAAAACTGGTACCACCAGATATAACAGGAGCAAGGTTTCTGCCACTGGTTACACTGCTAGGACTTGTGGAGGAACCAATAACAGGTGCCAAGACCTTTCCAGAGCCTGAGTTCCCTGAACTGGCCACAGGGACCCTTCCGCCAGCAGTGCTACCAGACCTCATGCTAGCACTTGCAGAAGCCATGGCTTTCCCGGCAGCTGGTACAGGAGTTTTGCTGGTTGCAACTGATGAAGTCTTTCCCGCCACAATTGCGGAACTTGTGTTGGTGCCAGCTGAAGAAAGACCCCTCCCCCTCCCCGCTGCTGCAATATGTGTACTGGCCGGCTCCACCCAAGTTGTTACGCCCAGTACCGCCCACACTCACACCACTACTGGTACCGCCACCAACGACTCTTATACCACCGCCACTTTTATTTACAGTTCCAGGTCCAGGGTTCAACACCTTATGGCTTTTCCCGGTGTTGGTATCAATAGCTTTGTGTGAGGCTCGAGCCTGAGCCTTCTGAGATGACACGTTGACGCTTATCTTTTCCTTGGCTGCCGACTGCGTGGGTGAAGTATCTTGTAGGGCAATCTTGACACCTCCCGGAAGAGATTGCGAAGAAGCTGAAGCGATTTTTTTCACCAACTTCTGCAAGCCTGGCATCGTTAGAACTTGAGGTGGTTCAACTGAAACTGGAGATGCTGATTGCTTGGGGGTAGAAAGTGGTTGCTCGCTAGAATGACTCACTGGGATCAGTGGTGGTCACCATCGAGTTTGATACCAACTGTTGGCTCACAGGAACTGTTGGTTTGGCAGACATTTGAGCAGCTCCAGGGGGACTTGCAGAAGATGCAACCCTGGAAAGTGGAAGCTTGGCACTGCTGCTAACCGTGGGCTTTCCCTTAGCGGTTAAAAGGCTAGTGCTCTTTGCACTCGGAGCAGCTGGATTTTTAGCTATGATGGCTTTCCCAGTGAGGCTTGTTTTGCTGTTGCTTGCCACAGATTTAGCACTGTTCGCAGAGTGAGGAGCGGTAATGGTGGCAGTCGCTGTCACGACAGGAGTGGATTGCTGCTGGAGCTGATGCTTCTGAAGGTCTTGAATGAACTGAGAGACACTGACCGAGTTCTTTGTGAGCAGGTAAGTGACAGGGTTCGTTGTTGTTGCTGTTACGCTACTACTACTACTACCAGGAGAAATACTCTGCGCGAAACTAACCTTTTCACGGGCTCCGTGCGCACTAGTTATGATCATGGCAGTTCAACACAGCAGATCTAAGCTCTAGCTAGGACTAACAAGTAGACTAAAAAGCAGTTAACTATACTACAGCTATGTGAAAAGTCAAGGTTGTCTTTCTTGTCTGTCAAGGGAGTTGTCATTTTCATTGTGGCTTTACAGCGGTGTAGAAAGATGTTGTATTGGTGGAGGACGGGGGGGAGGGGCACTCAACCTTACTAGCTATAAGCTGCTGATATTAAGTATATTACAAATTCTCAGAAAATCCACTTGTAGATGGTCAAGCACATGGCATGCACTTTATTAACAGACAGAAACTAAGAATGAATTTCATAGTTGACCATATGGCTCTTTAACCTTCATCTAAGCAGTCACAAAAGGAGGATAAGTCATTTTGATCGTGCAAAAAAAAAAGTTCCAAAGGTTAGTCAATGCTATAACTAATGCACCAATTAAAAATAATGGTATGGGCATAGTAAAAGTTATATTTTATAAAAATACAGATGCAAAATATCAATTGTAAATGTGAATGGTTGGTGGGTGTGTTTAATCACTGGTGGGTGGGTGTAATTATTGGTTGGTGTGGTCTTTGTCAAAATTGATATTTTGAGAGATTTGAACATATAAGTGAATAAGAAATTCCCGTGTACATAACAAGACCCTAACTGTAAAGCTTAACTAAACAGGTCACATCTCTTCCATACAGTGGGTGGAGCTTCCAAAACTTTAAAGCAAGTTTCAACTTCAATAATTTAAGTTGATCAACTCTGTAAAAGTCATAAAAATGATATATTTCGTATTTATGAAGCTAATGTGTACTAATATTTTGATGGATTAGTTCTGACGGGCAACAACTACTCAAAAGTATTATCACGTAATTATTAACTCATACTTACTTGTTTTCATAAGGCACAGTCACCAAATTTATTAACTCCTTTATGTGAAAAGTTCAAAGTATTGCATACGAACATCATTTCCAAGTGTGCACGAAAATTTGGTTAGCCAGATGATAAAGTGACAGTATACAGTGGTGTAGGAAGATGCTTCCGTATGGGGGGGCTCCATATCAAAGAAATCAGGGCATGTGTTTTGTGTGTTCATGTGAGAAATCACCTCTTCCTAGGGCAGTTTCAGTGTGGCAGTGGGTTATTATTATGTCTTTAATTTACTATACCTATGTGTATTCAGTAAAAATTGCTTAGATGATGCTTTTTATAATTAATCGATCTTTATATTAATATTTATAATAATTGTGAAGTGATGAGTGAAATATAATTTTTTTTAAAAGAGAGAAAACACATTTTTTATTATTACATCTTTCCAAAATAGTTAAGTATTCTGGTGTTCACAGAAATGAACTCTTTAGCTATTTGGGAGAGATCTAAATCTTCAGTTCTGGTTGGATGAATATATAAAATAAACAGATTGTTCAGTCTTGACTGAGTCATTGAATTTCTCAAAAATGTTTTTATTCTTTTCAAGGATGAGAACAATCGTTCAGCTGTTGCAGTGGTCACTGGAAATGTGAAATAGAGTTTCAAAACTTTGTGTACTTCTCCAAGCGTTCTTTTAAACATTTCACTTTGACTCATACCTTCAGCTATTGTTCTAACATTAGTTACAGACTTAATAGGATGATTCTGAAAGGCATTCTTTATCATATCTGTCATCATATGCAACTGAATAGCAAATTTCTCTGTGTCACGCTCCAAGTATGCAAGTAAGGACTGCTAGGGCTTCAATACCTCTCCATTAGCTGCTTTTAGTAATAGATTCTCTAAGGACTGCATGATTCGAAAGTCTGCTTGATCAAATCTATTTTCAATTTCTCCATATACTAACTCTAGCACCTCAAAATAAATGTGCCTATATCTATCTTTAGGTACTTGATAGTTATGTGGATGCTCTCCGTCATCTAATCTTCTAGTTCTTCTACGATACCTTGGAAGACAAGGTTCTTCAGTCAATCCAACACACTGTTCAAGAACATCAGCATAAAATGTATCAAACTTGGACTCTGCGTGCCCTGACTTACAATGAGAGACTAAAAGGTTTGCTCCTCGAGTGGCTTCCTGGATTGTGGTATCTTTGGCTTGAAGATTACTAGAAAATCTTTCTGATGTACTGAAAATGAAATATGACAATTTCAGCCCAAAGAAAATATCAAAACATTCCATTTTCATCGTTAAACCTTTAGCCTTTGCAGCATACTCATCATTTCCTTTGCTCACTTCATCTAGAGTCTTAAGAAGTGATTTATAATTCAGTAATACACTATAGATAGACGTATTCGTTGGTCCATCTGATAGACAATGACATTTGTTCATTTCTAGAAATGTCAGTAGCTTCATCAGCAATAATAGAAAACCAGGAACTACTATGAATATCTGACACTATACTTCTAAGCACAGTATTACCCATCAGAGCTAATATTTCATTAACAATTTCAGGTGAGGTGTACTCCTTGCGATAAATCCAAGTTTTCATCTCTGGGCAGTCTTCAGCTCGAAGTAAAAGAAGCTTATATAAATTACTATCTAAAGAAGCAAGATCTTCATGACATCCACGCAATGGCATGCCCTGAGAAGCCAAAAATTGAATGCTAGAAATTAGTTTCAACAGCATGCGTTGATGTAAATTCTGAGCCTCCTTGCACTGTGTACTAAGCTGTGCACTAACATTAGTGTTACTATTATGTGCAACTTGCTTTAATACTGCTTCCTTATGCATATCACTTCTTTCATGTTCCAGAAATTTCTCCAAAGCTTTTTTCCAATTACAAAATCCATCCTCTACAAAACAATTTAATTGACGTTTAGAAAAAGTGAGGAGACCTTTTTTCCTTGAATAGCAACAGGAGTGACAGAAAATGTATACTTGGTGGTACATACTGTTATCCAAGGGTGTTTCTTATACCAACTTGGCTGAATAGATCTACTATAAGACTTTTTCTTAGCAGTATGCTGACTCTTATGCGAATAAACATGCTTAGATTTGCTTACATCAATGGGCTGGCAAGGTGGACCACTCATGGTACAAGAAAGACACTCACACTGAGCACAACAGTCACCTTCTTCGTGTTCACTTCCACTCTCTTTTTCATCAGAACTGCAATTGTAATTGTCTGCTTCAACATCTGATTCAGCCTTACCATCTAGTTTGTGGTACATGTAAGTAACATATCTAGTCTCATAACTACGAATGAAACACTTACCATTACTTGCAGCACTTTTAAAGAATGTTGTTAGCTTACTCTGAGCCATAATGATAGCTACAAGTTTCAGAAAGCTTACTACCAACTGTGCTTGTGGCTTTTACAGACTTAATACTCACATTATTTGCACTGTATTGAAGACAGCAATTTACACTTTTATTGAACTAAACTATCTATTCATCTTATTGAACTAAACAAATTATGTATTCATCTTATTGAACTAAATAGATTATCTAATGTATGAATGTGTAACTTGCATCAGATTATGATGCAATAGTAGCTACTAGTTATCAATCAAAATTTAGATTGTGCCCCAAATTATGGGAGGGGGGGCTCCAGCCCCCTGAGCCCCCCCCCCCCCCCTTCCTACGCCACTGGTATAAACCTTCAGCTAACATTTAATGATTGATAAAACTAAATTTTATTGGAAATGGAACTTCTTTATTTTTATTTTTATTTGTACACATAAGCTATGCATAAAGGAGTAACTTTAAAGAAGTATTTAAAAGTACAGGAGGATAGAATTGAACTATGATAAAAGTACATCTGTCCAGCTGGCATACACCCAATAGCCAGTCTTTTAGTTCTTGAACTTAACCCAGGTTTTGTTACTTAATTTTAATAAAGTCAATCGTTAGCCAGTACTTAGAACCTTAGGTCTAGCTTGTGAGAAATAAGTGCCAACCTTAACTCCATAATCCCTCCCTATTGCCTGGACCCTTTGAAACTGCCTCTGGTGGTAGCATCTACCCTTGAAGTTTACATTAACTCCTCCTCGTGAGATAAGAGCTGACAGCTCTCACGACATCGAATCTTGCATGCAACTTATTATTCCTTGTTTGATGGTGGAGTATTGTCCAAGGGTACATCGGGACCAGAATGTTTGTTTCTACTTGAACATTATTATTTCAGCTAAGAATGGCTGAATTAATATACACTATTTTTATTTCTTTTAATTGTTTTTTACTTAATGTTTTTATTAAAAACATGTAACAGTTTCCAAATAATAGCTTCAAGAGTGTACATCATCAATGTATAATTATAAATGACACTGAGATTTCTTGTTTTTTAAACAGCTGGTGCAGTACCACACATCATCTGTTGGTTCTGTAACTTGAACACAGTCCCTATTGATACAAATTACTGATATGCAAATGAACAACCTTTCATTTTATTGCTTACCAATGAAACCATAATGTACAGCCTTCACATTCTATCATGCTGTATTTAGTTGTAACACGCTTACATGCTTGACACTGCCATACTGTTGCTTTAATAACATATAATATGGTACTTACCTAAAGCTTCTGGAGAAATGCTTGGCATTTCCAACAATAATTGCTTTATATTATTGAGTTCACATTCAGTAGGCTTTGATAATCTTATATTATTTCTCTGTCTTTTTCTCTTAGTTGAGTAAAACCTTCTCTGTGGTACCAACTTCTTATTTGATGGACCATTTTGTTGTGTGGCTTGACAATTTAGCTAGTGAAACACAAGTTGTGAGATTTTTGTCAATTAGTTGCAAACAATTCTTGTCTAATGAATTAAGTATAAATTGAGATATTTCTGAGAGTTTGTGAAGCATTTTCTTTTTATTATTTTCCATAGCATCTATACCGTTATATGATAGGATTTTAAGTGGGCTTGAGATATTTGGTGCAAAAGTAGTGCAGTATTTTCATGATTATTTTGCTTATTTAGGAATCTAACTAGTAAATGAACGTGTTTACAAATGGTTGCCTGCAAAAGAGAGTCCATACAAGAACATGATTATCGAATGTTGCAAGCTCGGCATCTTATAGAGCAGTTGTGTTGACAATGTTGTTGTTCAAGCTGTATTTCATAAATATTTCCCACTTTTTTTAATTTCACATGACAAATATTTAGCTCATTTTCATCTGAGGACACTAAATCAGTTGACAGTGTCAAACTCTTTGTGTGCCGCTGGAAAATGGATTGAATTCGAGAGGTGTAGGAAACTATCAGAGAATTTGAAGTGATCATGGGTGAAGATGTCCTTTCGGACTATGGTAGCTGCCTTAGCGAGTATTGCAACATCTTCTGTGAAGTCACAATGATAGTGTTTTTACCATCATGCTGTTCCTGAGCCTCAGGAAACTACTCCAGCAGGTTAACCTTAAGTCTGGTTTTATTTATTTGCTTGGTGATACCAAAGTCTTCAAGACGATTCAAATACATGGAGTGAATGTCGGATAACGGGAATAAGAGGGTTCCTGAGTTCACAGCTTTCTCAATGTAGCTTGTGAGCTCCAACAATGCTCGTGACTCATTTAATTTCTCATGCCTTGTAATTGATGGCTGGACTTTCTAAGATGACTTTCTGTAACGGTTTCTCAGATTCATTAAACATTTCAAGTGGTACTTAGCTTCCCGTGCTATAAGATCACCAACATCTACAATTCTTGCAAGAAGGGAGGTATCCTGTAACTCAGTTACCATGGCACGAATATTGGTGTCTGCATCAAAAGTCAACACTTGATGAAGGCCAGCTTCCTCGCATCCCTTTTCACAAAACAGGCAAGTATTGATAGCAATCACTCTGCGTTTACTACGACTTCATTAAAGTCATAATCACTCTCACAGACACTCCTCTTCTTCACCTTAGCAAGCTTGGAGCGATTGTACTTCAAATAGCAAGACTTATGCCAAGATGCATTGTGCATTGCAAAGCTAACTGCACTTTCATTAGCTTCAAAATGGATGGGGGTCGGAAGTGCATTCAGTTCCCGAAACTGACTTACTTTAGCCAGGAAAGATTCATAGGGTGCATTAGGATCCCTGCTAGTAATTGGATTGTCCAAGGGGCATTTCAAAGGCTCGTTTGTCTTCTCCTGGCAAATACTGCACAGGTTCCAGTCCAAATCCATGCTACTTAAGTCTAAATAAAAGTTTACTTAACTGGACAGGACTATTTAAGTAAGAAACTTACAAGATCAACCTTGATATAGCCACATTAACCACAGAATCTGCCCTCACCATTAGTTTCCATTTAATACTCACCATATGATGTCATCCATGCATGTAAAGTGTCTCTATTACATACATGCACTGCTCTATAGAGCTGTGCATGTAATAGGCCTGATTAATCAACATCTTGCATTAAAATTTACAGCGAAAATTAGGCCAAGCGCGAAAATATTGCGAGGGCTCCTCGGCCAAAATTTCTTGTTATCACCTCAGCAACTCATAAAAAAATTTGGTGCTTCTATCCACCCGGTAACAATAGTTCCAAATAATAACATTAAGCCACCTGACTAATAAGTTGATTACACATGCCACCCATGAATTTATTAAAATCCTATTTTTACAAGTATCTCTAGACTTGAACACTTTTATCACAGTATTAAGTAAAATCTATTAGTACACAAAGATCCATTAACATTGTATATGGGAGATTGCTAGACAATTTGCTCTCAAAATATAATAGAATGGTCATGTGCCAACACTTTTAATTCAATTTCTTATGTTTTTGAGTCTCACAATAAATAGGTAGCTATGTGCAGTATATTGTATAAAATACACATGTAAAAGTATGAGTGTATAACCACCCTGAACAATGGAAGAAATAGGTAGTGTGGAATAACCTGCGTAATAAATTGCAGGTGAATATAGGGGTGGGGAGGGGGGGAGGGAGGGATGTAGATGGCCACAAAAAAAAACCGTTTTAGAGAGTGACAAAAATAGCATAAAGATGCAATCAATATCATCACTACTACTTGTGCTGCTTTCTTTTAACTTCTAGTAATAACCTTATTCTGGTTAGCATAATAATTACAATTGCAAAAAGAAAATTCAACTTTTTTAAATCACTTTTTTTTGGTTTAGTCCATTTACTTTCACCAAAATTAGGGGGGCTGAAGCGCCCCTGTCTTCAGCCATGTGGTAAACTTATATAATGTCCTGGTGAATGAGCTCGTACATCATTTCTAGTCTTATCCTTGAAATGTCTGACTACATGAAAGAGCAACTTTTAGTAACTCATGTAATTAAGTACTTAAGATATTAGCTAGTTATGTATATGCAATATATTGTATATGATCTGAGAACACCTATATAATACTATATAAGTAAACATCAAAACAGGGATAAATATATATTTGGATTATCACGTAAGTAAAGAGACAGATTAATATTCATGGGGGGCTGGAATTAGAAGGAAAGAACACTGACTAAATTTCTTTCATGCAATTAATTAGAAACATTGGAGTTTCTTTAACTTCATCACAAATAAATGTTTCACAATTTCTGTGACATCTGTAAAATAGAAAAGCTTTGCATGTACTACTACATCTAAGTCTTTTTAGCAGGTTCCTCTGCTATATTAACATTGGAGTTTCTTTAACTTCATCACAAATAAATGTTTCACAATTTCTGTGACATCTGTAAAATAGAAAAGCTTTGCATGTACTACTACATCTAAGTCTTTTTAGCAGGTTCCTCTGCTATATTAATGTTGTTTGTTTACCTCGAACAATGACATAAGTTACCACCTTCAAGGAGTTGCTTCTTTTGTGCAGACATTATGCACCCTTCCAAGTCTGCATCCTTACAATAGCTCAGAATTTGGCTTTGATGAGAAATTGTTCGTACCGTTATTGAAACTTTCAGACACGTTTCTGTATATGAATTTACGGATGATTTCCCACATTCTTTACATTCCACTACAACAGATTTGATATTAGTCACTTTTCAAATGAACAAATTTGACAATTAACTTAAAAAGTACTATTTCAGCTAGCCCACTTGACTTACATAACTGCTGGTATTTGATGTCTACCACTGCTTCAAATAAACTAGAGGAGTTATTTCTTCTATGTATATTAACACAGTGATCTTACGTAAACATGTTTAAAATATACTAACCTCATTATTTCATTTTTTATATGGTCGAGCAAACTAAGCAAAAATTCATGTACATCGTATTCCAAATCAGTGGTCCAATTAGGTAATATATCTGTAAATTAAAAAATTCTCATTAACTAAAATGCAACATGTAAGTTAAATTAATAATATGACCTGTTAAGTGGTTACAAATACATTTTGGTGAAATGAAACCATCACTACATTGTGCTGTTTCACTCAACAACAAAAGAGACTCTGTGATACTTGATCTACCTACAATATAAACAAATATTTATACCTAAGATAAATGAGGACAATTCTTTCATCATTATAACACATATTCATAATTTTATTTGCACGCACTTACTCTTCTTTTTGTGCTCAACTTCATTTGAAACACAATCTTGCAAAGTTTCGATAAATGCTGATGAATTGAGTAAGCACTGCAATCCACTATTCATGAAGCATGTATTTCCAAGATTAGTAAGCCCAACTGGCTTCTTGATATAATCAGACATTTCCTGACGTGAACTCAATATAACACTTGTAGCAACTATCAATATAAGACTATAATACTGTAGGACTTCCCTTAGCTTGGCAAGATCCACCAAATAAATGCTACTCAAATTAAAAGAAAACTTGACTGCCCTTGGTCAACCCTTTTATAGGATGGCAATGGGATCACAATGACAAAAGTTAACTAACCTTAACTACAATTCGCCTTATTGGTATGGTTACCTGCTGTCATCCTCCTAAACTACAGATTGGCAGTCTGAGCTGATGTGAGCCCGCAGTCATGTGTGCGCATGCTCCTTGCGTGAGGCAGCGGTATGACCTTGGACCCACCCCCCTGTGTGGCCTTGGGGGTGAGAGACTCGGCAGGTCAGTGGCAATTAGCATTAATTGCCCTGCATCGCCGGAGTCCCCCCAGCTCAAATCACATCCAAAGAAATGGATGGAGTATTTCTAGCTATCCTTAATTAGGTGGTTTGAAATGGGGAGGTGGTGGGACTGAGAACAGTGGCTATCAGTAGCTGCTAGCTATCAGGACTAATATACTGGTGCCCGGGTGCCATTGCTTCACGTGTGACCGCTTAGCGCATGGTCGCCGTACTCACAGGTCCTCTGCCGACCTTTACCTGGGCGCGTGTGATGCGTGGGCTACATCTTCGTTAACTACGTTTAACTACGTTAAACTACATTTAACTACAATTCGCCTTATTGGTATGGTTACCTGCTGTCATCCTCCTAAACTACAGATTGGCAGTCTGAGCTGATGTGAGCCCGCAGTCATGTGTGCGCATGCTCCTTGCGTGAGGCAGCGGTATGACCTTGGACCCACCCCCCTGTGTGGCCTTGGGGGTGAGAGACTCGGCAGGTCAGTGGCAATTAGCATTAATTGCCCTGCATCGCCGGAGTCCCCCAAAGGGCCGCAGGAGGCGGCCTACACCCCCAAGGCTATAAGTAATAGGTTAGGAAAGGGGGCTGACAGCTCTCTTACCAATGGTAGTAGGCTGTATACCTGTGAAAGTAAGTACAGACAAGCATACACAGTGAGAACTGAGCGTTATGACAAGAGTAATGCTGAACTACCCATGACCCCCAACCTTCTCCCTCTCACTGGCTTTGTGATGGTGTGGCGATCCAGTGACTACGTATTGGTTCCTTAGAGAAGGGAGTGGTGCCACCGACCTTGGAGTTGTGATCAGTGCCTGGTACCTGGATGACTCCAGCCACCATGTCTGTCTCGGGTAACCCGAATGGGCACAGCTTCAGTAAACCAGGACTGGTGAGTACTGTATACTCCCAACTCACCTGCTTTCACTGCACACTGAAGTCTAAGTAGACTCTAGGAACACAACCAGGGTAGTGGCCGTCGGGTGAAGGAGACAGTAGTGGTTAACACGTGACTGACCCCATACCCCAGGTATGATCTGTCTGACCGCCACACCCCTATTGGGTGGAGAATCTAACCTTACGTGCTAACAGTACCATCACTACTCTCTACGCACTCTTGCCATAGTCAAGTGGCGTGTGACTCCAAGACTTACTCCTGTATCCTAGTACTACTGTTCAACCCTCCCCAAGCCGGCATTAGCTATTCAGTCAAGTGACCGTGTCTTAGTAATAACAGTGGGTGTGCCTGGTGGAGGCAGCAACAGACACAAGTGAGAAGGAGCATGTCCTGATTGCGTAATGGGGTAATTGAGTGAGCGCCGTGTAGATGCATACGAGAGCCTCAGTACAAATAGGCAGCGAGCCTGAGAATACATAGGCAGTGAGCCTGAGATTACATAGGCAGTGAGCCTGAGAAAACATAGGCAGTGAGCCTGAGAATACATAGGCAGTGAGCCTGACAATACATAGGCAGTGAGCCTGAGAATACATAGGCCGTGAGCCTGAGAATACATAGCCAGTGAGCCTGACAATACATAGGCAGTGAGCCTGAGAAAACATAGGCAGTGAGCCTGACAATACCTAGGCAGTGAGCCTGAGAATACCTAGGCAGCGAGCCCCAGAATACATAGGCAGTGAGCCTGAGAATAGATAGGCAGCGAGCCCCAGAATACATAGGCAGTGAGCCTGAGAACAGATAGGCAGCGAGCCTGAGAATATATAGGCAGCGAGCCCCAGAACACATAGGCAGTGAGCCTGAGAATACCTAGGCAGCGAGCCCCAGAATACATAGGCAGCGAGCCTGAGAATATATAGGCAGCGAGCCCCAGAACACATAGGCAGTGAGCCTGAGAATACCTAGGCAGCGAGCCCCAGAATACATAGGCAGCAAGCCTGAGAATATATAGGAAGCGAGCCCCAGAATACATGGGCAGTGAGCCTGTGACTAGATAGGCCGTAAGCCTTAGAATAGATAGGCAGCGAGCCTGAGAATAGATAGGCAGCGAGCCAGAGAATAGATAGGCAGCGAGCCTGAGAGTATACACGTATAGGCAGCGAGCCTGAGAATACATGGGCAGTGAGCCTGTGACTAGATAGGCTGTAAGCCTTAGAATAGATAGGCAGCGAGCCTGAGAATAGATAGGCAGCGAGCCAGAGAATAGATAGGCAGCGAGCCTGAGAGTAAACAGGCAGCGAGCCTGAGAATACACAGGCAGTGAGCCTGTGACTAGATAGATAGGCCGTAAGCCTTAGAATAGATAGGCAGCGAGCCTGAGAATATATAGGCAGCGAGCCTGAGAATAGATAGGCAGCGAGCCTGAGAATAGATAGGCAGCGAGCCTGAGAATACATGGGCAGTGAGCCTGTGACTAGATAGGCCGTAAGCCTTAGAATAGATAGGCAGCGAGCCTGAGAATATATAGGCAGCGAGCCTGAGAATAGATAGGCAGCGAGCCTGAGAATAGATAGGCAGCGAGCCCGAGAATACATGGGCAGTGAGCCTGTGACTAGATAGGCCTAAGCCTTAGAATATATAGGCAGTGAGCCTGAGAATACATAGGCAGTGAGCCTGTGACTAGATAGGCCTAAGCCTTAGAATACATAGGCAGCAAGCCTGAGGATACATAGGCAGTGAGCCCAAGAATACCTAGGCTGCAAGCCTGAGAAAGGATAGGCAGCGAGCCTGAGACTATATAGGCAGTGTTCCTGAGGACAGATAGGCAGCGAGCCTGAGAATACACAAGCAGTGAACCTGAGAATATATAGGCAGTGAGCCTGAGAACAGATAGGCAGCGAGCCTGAGAATTTCCTAGGCAGCGAGCCTGAGAATTCATAGGCAGTGAGCCTGAGGATACATAGGCAGTGAGCCTGAGAATGGCTAGGCAGCGAGCCTGAGAATACATAGGCAGTGAGCCGCAGACTAGATATGCAGTGATCCTAAGAATACATGGGCTGTGAGCCTGAGAATACATAGGCAGAGAGCTTGTGAGTAGAAAGGCAGCAAGCCTGAGAATACATAGGCAGTGAGCCTTAGAATACATAGGCAGTGAGCCTTAGAATACGTAGGCAGCAAGCCTGAGAGTACATAGGCAGTGAGCCGAGAATAGATAGGCAGTGAGTCTGAGAATAGATAGGCTGCGAGCCTGAGAATACCTAAGCAGTGAGCCTAGGAATACATAGGCGGTGAGCCTAAGAATACATAGGCAGTGAGCCTGAGAATACATAGGCAGTGAGCCTGTGACTAGATAGGCCGTAAGCCTTAGAATAGATATGCAGTGAGCCTAAGAATACGTAGGCAGCAAGCCTGAGAGTACATAGGCAGTGAGCCTGAGAGTAGATAGGCAGTGAGTCTGAGAATAGATAGGCAGCAAGCCTGAGAACACATAGGCAGTGAGCCTAAGAATACGTAGGCAGCAAACCTGAGAGTACATAGGCAGTGAGCCTGAGAATAGATAGGCAGTGAGTCTGAGAATAGATAGGCAGCGAGCCTGAGAATACCTAGGCAGTGAGCCTGAGAATACCTAGGCAGTGAGCTTAAGAATACATGGGCAGTGAGCCTGAGAATACATAGGGAGTGAGCTTGTGACTAGATAGGCAGCAAGCCTGAGAATACATAGGCAGTGAGACTGAGAATACATAGGCAGCAAGCCTGAGAATACCTAGGCAGTGAGCCTCTGACTAGGTATGCAGTGAGCCTAAGAATACATGGGCAGTGAGCCTAAGAATACATGAGCAGTGAGCCTGAGAATACATAGGCAGTGAGCTTGTGAGTAGATAGGCAGTGAGCTTGAGAATACATAGGCAGTGAGCTTGAGAATACGCAGGTGAGCAAGCCCGATAGTGCATGCAAGAATATATAGGCCCTGGGCCTAAGTGCGAGATTAGGTAGGCAAGTCTGATAGTGCAAGAACAGATGGCAGCGAGTTTGAGAGTGCACGAATAAAGCATGACAAAGTGCCACTAGATAGGCAGCCAGTCTGAATGTGAGAATGGATAAGAACAAGAGTGACAGAATAGATAGGCAGCAAGCCTGCGAGTGAGAGTAGACATGCAGTGAGCCTGATAGTGAGAGAATATGAGCCTGATAGAGAAAGACTAGACAGGCAGTGAGCCTGACAGTGAGAGAATAGACGGCCGTGAGCCTGATAGCACAAGAATAGACAGGCAGAGAGCCTGATCATGAGAGAATAGACAGGCAGAGAGCTTGATAGTGCAAGAATAGACAGGGAGAGAGCCTGATAGTGCAAGAATAGACAGGCAGAGAGTCTGATCGTGTGAGAATAGACAGGCAGTGAGTGTAATAGTGTGAGAATGCGTCCAGTACCAATAGAGTGAAGGGCAGCGTGCCCTACATAGACGCTTTTAAGGGGGCCCCGACGGACCGTCACACCTCTACTAGGTGGAGATCTAACCCTAATTACTAGAACCTACTACCCAAGTTCTATATTATAATGCCACACTGACAATAGTATAGGGTAGCTTATGAGTCCTAAGACACTGCATCCAGCACTACAGTTCATTCTCTAATCTCATTCATTATGTAACCCCTATTTGTTCCACCTCTTCTCATGTAACACTCTCATGTCAGCATTAATATCAATTACAGCATGCACCTGACTGATTCAGGAGTTTCTGCTTCGAGAATACCGCTCACTTTGACAGAGCCAACCTTAGCAACACCTTGAGAGGGTCTGGCCACATACTGCAGATAGTTACTAACATGCACTGGACAATAATGATCATATTTTTTTTTGAATGAAGGTTATAAAGCAGAGAGTGGGAGCCGGCAACACATCCCACACATGTAATGAAGGCCTACGCCTGACCATAGCGAGGGTTCAGCGTGCCCTTGTGATCTAGGGGTTGTGACTGTGGGTAGAGAAACAGCATCAGGACTAGAGTCCAACTCTTAACCCAACTGCGCTAGCTAAGCAAGGCAACTGAACTGGCCGCATGCCCATGTATTGGTATTGTCGAGCCATAGAATTACTGTTTTTCTGCTGATTGCATCTGTAAGTATCAATGAAGGCCATTTACCACTGACTGGTGGTTTAGATCCCATATATCCAACCTGACCTGCAGAAAACTAATTATTTAGAGTACAATATATCTACAGCCCCTTACTATTCAAATAATACCACCACTGATGAGCAGCCATCCTTAGAGAGCTGATAGTGCCAGCGGTGCCTTCTGGGCATACTATTTTACCTGATGAGAATTGCAAGTTGTAAACTCACGGGACCTTCAGGGGGGGGGACCCCCCCCAGTGTCAGCAGACTAGCGGTATCAGGTAGCTGCTAGGCTAGGGCTACCAGCACTGAGAACAGTGGCTATCAGTAGCTGCTAGCTATCAGGACTAATATACTGGTGCCCCGGGTGCCATTGCTTCACGTGTGACCGCTTAGCGCATGGTCGCCGTACTCACAGGTCCTCTGCCGACCTTTACCTGGGCGCGTGTGATGCGTGGGCTACATCTTAGTTAAACTACATAATGAATGGATAGTATGAACATTTCACACAAACAAATGTAAATGTAAAAGTATCCTAGCAACCTAAATAATACATAAAATACAGCTGCTACTACACTTGTAAATACACACAAACAACACAACTACAAACTGAATGAATGTCTTTCAACAATAACATGTACAAAAGAAAAGCACAATCAAGATGTGAAATAATGAATCACAAAATGGCACATCAACAAGATAGTTATCAGTTATGATTATAGTAATCCTTTGATTCTCAGCTTAATACAGTCAGCAGTATAAATTCCTACAATTGACGATTAAACTTGAGGCTATGAAGCAATAGTCATTCTAATAGGTAAAATGCTAATGCATGGCTGATCAACTTACTCATTCTTGAAGCTTATCCGAAAATTTCTTCTTCTTTTCTGTTTTTAGCTAACATTTTATCCAATATATTTTTGATAGCTGTAATGACTTAGTATTCGCTAATAGCGATCCGTTTATAACACCTTGACTAAGTTTTACTAAAGGTATTAAAATGCATCCAGAACACAACTGAGTACAAAGACACAAAACACCAATATATATATAATGATCATGATCGACTGACTTGAGGTGTGAACTGGGTGTGACTACAAAAACCAAAGCATGATAACTACTACATCTGATAGCTAATGAGATACAGTCAGCAATGGCTGGTAACCACCATTGCATCAGCAGGGATATGTCAGTCACTACAATAGGCGACATTCTAAGTAGTAGGTTGTGTTGTTTAGTGTATAATGGACAATTGGTGCTTTGAAAGGGGTGGAGGGAGGAAGGGGTTTGTTTTCCTAACTTTGACAAAATTTAATATTGCATATTAAATTAATAGGCTTCAAATTGTTGAATTTTCTTTTTGCAGTTTTTGTGATCATCACCATGAAATTGAGGAGATGTCATCACATTTACCTTCCTTCCATTTACCCCTGCCATTACAGCAAACAATAGCTACTTGTCTATATGTATAGAATACTGTAAACTCATTTTTTTAGCAAGTCCTCCCCCTCCCCCCCCCCCCCCCCCCCTCCCCCCCCTCCCCCCTTGTATGCATACAGTATCTCTTGAAGACCATCCATTGGTATAATGAAGGGTGTACAGGGGTGTAACTGAACACTTCCTCTAGATGAAATGGAAACACCCCATGAGGAGTAGTACAGCCAGTGTTACCTGGACACCTCAAAATGGGATTCCCATGCACCCCATTTTTAACAGTGAGTGTGTTAAAAGATAATAAAATAGTAGTGTTACTTTCATGCAGTAGTAACCTTGGAGGAACCACTGCACCTGCAACCTCAGCAGACTTTTTTCATGCTGGAGACAACCAGTGATAATGTCTGTGAGTTATCATCATTATTATTTATCAGCTTGCTCTCTATAGGCCTTCAACCACCTAGGAATAAGGAGTCATGTGTGGGATTAGCTAAGTGCTACAGTAATGTGGGCTGAGATAAGAGGAAATCGTGTAGGACTTAAACCTAAAAAAAACTAAGCTATAAGGAATAGTCCAAAAACGAAGAAGAACTAACTGATAGTCATAAGGGCATTAGCTACAACAACTAATAAAAACTAACTGATAGACAAAATGGGAAAACTAAACACTACTAGCTAGCTATGTACCAACGTTTGTAGCTAGTTTCACTATGGTGAAACCAGCTAGCTATAAAGCAGTGCTAGAGCTAAATGCTTTGAGGTTACAACAAATCAAATACTTAACAGTGGCACAACAAAGATTATATAGCTAATTTAGCTAATGACACTTCTTGAGCACCAGAATGTAACAGATGCATTAGCCAGCTAGGTCAGAAATTTGCTTTAAATATTTTTTTAGCTGTGGTCAATAATAAAGTGCTGGCAATGCAATAGATCATACAATTAGCTACAAATAAATAAATAAATAGATAAACAGAAAAATATCAATAGGTAAAAAAAAAGAAGTTTACAGCCAAATTAACAAGTAACTAAATAAGTATAATTATACATAATAAAATAAATCATTGAGAAAAGGATTAGCTAGGCGGTGATTATTCCCTGGACAGAGGCACAATTATAACGCTATATAGTTTTGGAATGACAAAATATCAGAAATGAAAGAGATAGGAAAAAATAATTAGGAGAGTGTCTTATAAGGGTGTTATGGGTTCAAGATAGCTATATAAATGAATAGCTGGACAAACAGCTAAGATGTCAGGCACTATTTCTCTACCACTGGATGGTAGAACAATGCTCTACCATTAAAATGCTCATGAAAGCATTTTGGGATTGTTACTGTTGTGCATCATTGTTAGGTAGTAGTTATCTATAGCTAGTTAGCTATAACTAGAGCCTTTTTGGAATCTAGCTTTTAGCCACAATAAATAAAAACTCATAATCAATAGCAATGTTCCATGGATGGCACAGACATAATAATCTAGCTTAGCTAGCTACATCAATATGGTCAGAGTCAGCTAGCTATCCCTTTCCCATATAATCCGGCTTATTTAAAATAAGGCTTATTCCGCAACAAAATAAGGCTTATTTCGCAACAAAATAAGGCTTATTCCGCAACTAAATGAGGCTTATTCCGCAACAAAATAAGGCTTATTCCGCAACAAAATAAGGCTTAGCGTAAAATTCCTCATAATTATATCGGCCGACGTCTATTATCGGCCCCTATTATCGCCCTATTAATATACGGCGGTAGTGCGCGGATTTTAGTAATATACGACGGTAGTGCGCGGATTTCAGTAAACTTAGCTACTAGAATGTGTGTGTAACAGTCTAAGTTTTGCTGCTCGAGAGAGACGGAGGAGACAGAGAGAGGAAGGTGGTAAGTGTTATTGTTAAAGTTATTCTTTAGGGCTAGTGGATGGTGGAAATATCTGTGGATGGGAATGGGAGTTTACGCTCAGTTTTAGCTGTTAGTAAAACAATACTGATAGCTAGTTAACTTAACAACTTTTTGATACTGTAACTAAAAGGTGTAGCTGATATATATGGTAGCAACCTAGAAAAAGTATGTTGCTTTTTTATGTAGGCTACAATGGCTAACAAAAAGAACAAAGGTTTCAGAAGAAGGAGAAAAGAGGGGGCCAGTCCTTTAAAACAACCAAATCGAAGCAGTAAGTGGAAACAATGGACAAACGAGCAAAGGCTGCAATTAATGATATGAAGAAAGGAATGTCTGGTAATAAAGCTGCAGATGCTAATGGTGTTCCTCGTTCAACATTAAAAGACTGTTTAAGTGGAAGGGTTAGCCATGGAACTATGCCAGGGCCTGTGAAATATTTGACTGCTGATGAAGAAGGCATGTTGGTGGACTACCTATTAAAGTGTGCAGAAATTGGCTATGGCAAGACGAGACGTGATGTTTGCTGCTTGGTGGAGTCGTATTTGCAAAATAATAGTTAGACACTGCCACTAAGGGCACTACTGTGTTTAGGGTCCCGAAGGCCTCAGGCTGTGGCGTCCCGAGCGTAGCGAGGGCGCTACTAATGGGGCCTGAGGGACCCTAAACACAGTAGCGCCCGATGGTGCGCAGTGCCTAACTAATTTAGAACATAGCAACCACTCAGTGTTTCCAAGCGCTTCCAACGTACTTCCACTCCCAGCATGCTAACTTTTTTTGATAAGGAAAAGAGAGATATTTCAAGGGAGATGGAAGAAGCTACAGAATTTTGTGATAATCCTACCTGTTTAGGAGAACCTTGGTGTAGCGCCTGGGAAATATGCAGTGAAATGATGGACAGAGCTGCTACCGCAGTACCTGAAGAGGAGAAAATATACTCCAATTCTATTATTAAGGAACCTAAAGAGCCAGATTCCCAAGCTTCCTGCTCCAACCTACCACAAACCACCACTGGTCAATCTTTCTCGCCGTCAAAGAAACAATCTCAAGCATCCTCTCCTCTTTCCTACGGCAACAAAAGACTTTTTGCTGCAATAAAAACTGATGAGGAAGTTGACAGGGCAAGGGAAACTGGTACATGCAAGAAAACTAAAGAAGACACCAAATATTGCTGTGGTTTGTGGACTTCCTGGAGCTTCTACAGGGAGAATCAGAATGGAGACAAAATAGGACCAATTGAGTCATTGAGTAGGGAGAATATTCAGTATTGGCTAACCAGATTCATTTTAGAGGTAAAAGTAATCATTTAAGTTTATTTTAAAAAATTATTTACTATACTGTACTAAAATTAGGTGCGCAAGAAAGATGGAGCAGAGTTTCCTCCAAATACCTTACACCACATTGTTTGTGGTCTGATGAGGCATCTTCGCTGGAATGGACATCCAAAAATCGATTTTTTTGCCGATCATGACTTTGCTGATTTCAAGAAGTCTCTTGATGCTGAAATGAAACGACTACAGTCCAAAGGCTTAGGGTCAAAGAAACGCCAGGCTGAACCCTTATCACTTGATGAAGAAGAAATATTGTGGGAGAAAGGACTTTTAGGAGATAAGGACCCACATACTTTACTTGATACTATGGTATTTTGTAATGGACTTTATTTCGCTTTGAGAAGTGGACGAGAACACAGGCAGCTCCGGTTGAGACCCTGCCAAATTGAACTTTTTGAAATGGAAGGAGAAAGGCCATATTTAAAATATACTGAGGATTTATCTAAAAATAGACCTGGTGGGATTAAAGGTAGAAAGATTAAACCAAAAGTAGTAATACATCATGCCAACTCAGACAATTCCGATCGCTGTTTTGTACGACTATTCAAGAAATATATCAATATGTGTCCTACTTCCCCTAATGATTTGGATGCCTTTTACTTGCAGCCTGCCACTAAACCAACCCAAGATTGCTGGTATACTACAAGGCCTCTGGGACACAACACATTAACTAAGACCATTGCTAGGTTGTGTGCAAGTGCTGGTATTGAAGGCTTCAAGACAAACCATTCACTACGTGCCACTACAGCAACAAGGCTGTATCAAAGTGGAGTCGATGAACAACTAGTGATGGAGAGAACAGGACACAGAAGCTTGGAAGGAGTGAGGAACTACAAAAGAACATCTTCACAACAGAAAGAAGCTTTATCAGACATTTTGTACAACAAAATTCCTAGACTTTGCAACTCTAATAATGATACTTCAACATCTTCTAGTCAACAATTAGTACCCTGTTCTTCTCCTTTGCAGAGCCATAATTCCACCCTAGCATCAACAACAAACATTCACAGAAACATAAAGACAAGTCTGCCAGGATCATTTACATTTAACTCTTGAGGAATCACATTTAATATAAACTATTAGTTGATATTTCTTAGCATCATCTAGCTAGCTATTAGCTGTACTTGGCAATTGTATAATACTATATAATTCTAAATTTTTAAACACACACTTGCTCTATCATAAATACATACTTGCAAGATTTATTAATTCAGGCACAATTTTAATATACCAAACATGAAAGTCAAAAAATTCTAGCTCCTCCTTCTCTGGGGTAGCTATCATAGAAACCACTAACCGTTTCCAATGCCCTGAGAGGCAGGGCACTACATATAGTAGCCCTCTGTCAGGGCACTACATATAGTGCCCTCGTCGGAGGAACTACGCGATTCAGAGCCCCGCTACGTAATACAAAAACTACAGTAGCTATGTTCTAATAAAGGATAAAAAGCATAGTGATCGACAACTCAGTAATGGATGTGGTGGGAAAAGTTTATAAGACGCAATTCATCCCTCCGCCTGCGAGTAGGGGATTCTACTGCAGGCGTTCGATTTGACGCAGTCACTGCTGAGAACATGGACAAATATTTTGAACTATTGAAGTCAACATATGATGAGTTTAATTTTCATGATTGTCCAGAATCCATTTTTAACATGGACAAAACGGGTATGCCACTTAATCCTAAGCCACCCAAAGTTGTCGCAAAGAAAGGTCAGAAAAGGTATGCTACAGAACCTCTGGTCAAAAATCTCAGATTACTGTTCTAGCTTCAGGTAGTGCAACTGGCCAAGTTATTCCTCCTTTCATCAGAGGTTGAGGAAACTACACGAAGATCTTTGGATCTTTGCGTAAGAGAGCAAAACACATTCTCATTCCACCGGAATTTATTAATGAGAGTGTGTGCTGTGTGTATGGGATTTTATGATGAAGATGATGGGACTGGCAGGACATGGTTGAAATGCCAGTGCGGCAGATGGATCCACTCAGATTGCGTCCTACCGGCCTCTTCAAGCAATGATAAACTATGTCCCATATGTTAATCTAACTGTACAATATACCCATACTTATTTCTTTTTTCATTTTGATAAAATTCATACTTTTTTCATACTCTACATTAATAAACATGTTAGTGCAATTTTGATGCTTGCATAATTCATTTTTTGTACACAAGATTTTTCAATTTTTATGGTAAAAGGTCATCAAAGTAACAGAATACAGTTTTGCATTGCGGACGAGCTAGGAGCCAAAAAGCTCCCACTGGGCGATAATCGTTTGTTGAGCATTGCAATAGACGTCGGTGAGTGATAATTGAGGACGGACCTCCAAGTCTTTGAGCGGTAGCATCTCATCTACAAGAAGGAATAGGAAAGTGGTAAGCAGTTGAATAGGTAGCCACCTCTTTTAGCATGCATAGAAGTTGCAAGACTGCATTGTAAATTCGGGAGGCTACCTAAATAGGGGCAAAGTTCGGCCGATATATTATGAGGTCTTACGCTATTCCGCAACAAAATAAGGCTTATTCCGCAACAAAATAAGGCTTTTTTCGCAACAACATAAGGCTTATTTCGCAACATTTCGCAGCCAACTCTAAGGCTTATTTTGCAGCCAAACAAGGCTTATTTGGTAGCAGAATAGGCTTATTTAGTAGCAAAATAAGTCTTATTTGGTAGCAGAAGAAAGCTTATTTGGTAGCTAAATAAGGCTTATTTGGTAGCAGAAAATACGGCAAGAAACAATCGGCTTGCCATATAATGGACGTGCGAGAGCTGTAACGCCAAATCGGGTCCTATACCCAAAATCGGTCCCCCGGACTGAAATTGGCTGCTAAAAACTGTCGGGACCACAACTGGCTGCCGAACTCAGTCCGTCGGACTAAATATGACTACCAAATGTGGTCGCTTTGCCAAATTTAGTCCCACCTAGCCCTGGAGGAAAAAAATATTGTGTGATTAGCTAACTGGAGGTGGTGAGTATAGTTATATGTTTAGACTGCTCTTTAGTAGTGTTGTTTTAGTTAACTAAAACTAAAACCAAAACCCCTTAGTTTTGGGGTATTTTACTTTTGGTAAGAATAACTAAGCTGTAGAGAACATGAAAAAACTAAAACTAATTATTTTAGAAGACAGTAAATTCAATAATAACTAAAACTACCAGTACAGTGGATGACAAAAACTAAAACTAAGCAATTTTATTGTAAACAATTCACCTTGAATTATGTCATTATTAAATGATATAAACTCCCATCAAGTAATTATTCTCTAAACTACATAACAAATACCATAATACCCAAGTTTTCACAGAAATATGCCATTTTTGAAGTTTTTTGGGAAAACTGCATGAACAACTTTCTTTAAGGAGTCTCATTATTGCAGAATTTGAGAGGCAACATAAATTAACTAAAACTAAGACAATTGATAGTATAACTAACTAAGTCTTCTACATGGTATTGAAGAAAAACTAAAAATTAACTAAATCTTCAGGGAGAATTTGGGAAAAAAACTAAGCATTCAAGATATTTTTTTAGTATGAATAACTAAAACTAAGAAAGTCTGGAATCGCTAAACCAAAACATCACTGCTCTTTAGTACTTCTTGTTGATGAGTTTACCTTTCAAATTCCCATTCTCATAAATACCTATAATAGTATATTCAATAAATTATAAGCTTCAAGACTTCATCATAGTGCATATGTTTGACTACCTTGAAAGCAGCTACATTTTCAAAATATTTACATTTCATAGGAATTGCCTCAACAAAATTTGTGGAGTAATCAGTTATAGTCAGTATGTATCTGTTTCCTTGATGTGATGCAGGAGAGATGGGGCCAAATTTCGTGTGACAGAGCAACCGCAACCGACTGTCATTACCTTACCTAAAAATAGAAGCAGAATGGCGAGCTCCATTGATGAACAAGTGAGGGCCCAAGGAGAGATTGTGCGCAAAATGAAGAAAGAAGGAAAGCCGAAAGAGGAGGTGAGTTAAAATTAATTCAATTATTAGCTAATAATGCTAAGAAAATTATAAATGAAGCTAGTCTATAATCCAACCTAATCTGTAAGTTAAAATAATAAAGACTTAACTCACCTTGAACTAGCTCTTAGTGTATTAAGTCAAGTTAATGTTTACTTGAAAAAGTTTGGCAATTTTCAATAATGAAGGTGAATTGAGTTTGATACATACTTTGCCTATGTAGTGATTAGATGAAGGGTCTGGCCTGGAGACTATATGGCAAAGAGGCAACATGTTCATTCTGGGCAGTTCCCTTGCAATTAGTGTTAAAATTATAGGATATCTTGTTCTATGTAGGGTTTGTAATTTAATCTATTAAAAAGCATGTCAGTTATGGAATCCTTTCGCCTTACAAGATCTTTGTCCAGTTTATTTGGAAGGCGAGCACTATTTACAGCCAGCAGACACATGCAGGTTATCATCAAGTGGGCGGAGTGTTTCCTGAATGTTGTGTTGGACAAGTGTGAAGTATTCCTCTTCTTTTCAGATTGACAAAGAGGTCGAGAAGCTTTTGGAACTTAAAGCATTAAAAATGGACAGTTCTGAAGCACCGGCTGGGAAGTGGGTCCTCAAGTGCCCTAAGGTAGCAGACCAAGTGTGTGTATGTGTCATACCCGTAGCCAGGGGGGGTTCGAGGGGTTCGGTCGAACCTCCCCTTTAGTGTGACCGGAAGCAAATATTTTAGCCACACCCCACATATAACTTCTGGAATATCATCGTCTGTTCAATCGTGCTGAACCTGCGCTTGAATTCTCTGCTGTTTCTGGCCTAGTCTGAGAAGTGACCTAATAAACATTCAGCTCCATGGATACAAAATTTCGCTCTCATGTCAGCATGAGTAAAGCTTGCTACGTTACATTCTTTATAAAGTGTAACGTAATGCACTTTAGTAAGAATAATAGCACCGGTAAGCGTGCGATTCGATATTAATAGCACAAGCAACGGATTTTTTTCAACAGATTAGAAAGAGAGTCTTCGAGCCTTCGGAAGTGTCTGAGAAAGTTAAACCTCAAATATACAGATAGTAAGTCCACTATCTAGTGTAGATACACAGCAAATGATTAAAAAAAAAACTGGCCTACTACAACTGTACATTTCCAAGGCTAGAGCTGCATGTTTGCGCACTTACTCTTACTTAAGCTACCGTGACATTTCACTTTGTTCCGTGCTATTTCACTTAGTTATAGCGATTTTTCCAATGCATTTCGAACAGACAGTTTACACGCCGTACTATTAAATAACTTGTAACTGTTTATATACAGCTCACCGTAGTGGATAGAAGCCTGGTTACATGAGAATAATACCGCTTTTCTCTCGCATGTCAACATTGTTTAATGAATTATAGTTTTGAAGTAGAATAACAAATTATAAGCTTTAGTGCACTTATCTTTTGTTTTTTAGTATTGTAGAAGAATTAATGAGGAAACAAAAGTAGGTGTGGCTTTTGCGTCTTAAAATTTGAACCCCCAATGCGAACCTCTGGCTACGGGCCTGTGTGTGTGTATGTGTGTGCATGTGTGTGTGTGTGTGCGTGTATGTGTGTGTGTGTGTGTGTGTGTGTGTGTGTGTGTGTGTGTGTGTGTGTGAATATGAAGGGATCTCAAGAAATATAATATATATTTATATTATTTCGTGTTATCCAGGGCACTCGAGACTATGATCCTTTTCAGATGGCTGTTCGAGAAAATGTATTTGATATGATAAAACGCTGTTTCAAGAGACACGGTGCAGTATCCATTAGTACGCCGGTCTTTGAGCTGAAAGTGAGGGACATGCATGCATGCATGTTAGTGCAGATACACATGCACAGAAGATAGGGGGGGGGGAGGGGAATGGTGCACCACATACGAGTTCTTCTTTTCCATTCCTTATTAACCGATTACGCGCGAATAAAAATTTTAAATGCGCCTTACGTAATGCGGTCACGGGCGCACGCGAGACACAGAGGATTGATTGCTTGGTGGGAGGGTGACACTAAGCAAGAGAAAGAAGACGAACGTTTGAAGATTGCCTCGGGGACAGTATTATCGAACGATAGAGTACGCTCTAGGCTATTGGGAAAGCATAAATTCAACGCTAAGGAGCTGTTCCCGACTTAAAAATAACAAAGTACTCGCACCGTTTGGCAAAAACTTTTGTGGCATCACACTGAGGCTCTTAGTAAGCACATTAGTAAGGTTGGAAGTATGGTTTCATGGCTGAAGCAGTTTGCTACTCTATCATAGAGGTAAGAGAAAGTGTTTTTGCACACATTTGTCTTACATTCAGCAAGAATTTGTTGATATGTATTTAGGGTGTGGTTGATTTTGAACTGAGCAATTTGTTATAAATTTTGTGAACAGAGAAGCTTTTATGGCTTTTGTGTATGAAAACAGGTACATCACAAAAATGATAGAATATTTGAGTGTATTCAGTTTGGTACTCCAAGGTGTCTTTACTTTTGATGTGCTGGTAAGCTGCATTGTTGACAGAATAGTTGGTGATCTTACTATCAAATAGCATAATAGAAGTATATGTCAGAGGGCTCCCTGCAGTCTCACCTGTTGTATAACAATATTTATTTTTACTTATTGCTATAAAGAATGTGGTTAAAATTCCTGTAGAAATCGCTACTTTTCAGAATCATCAATTCCGTTCTCTCGTCAGAGTCCTTGACCATCCAGAGTCCTTGACCATCTAGTAACTACTGCAGTCACTACACCCATCAGTACTGAAGTCATTCTTGCTGTTATCAAACTCCTCGTCACTACCACCAGAGTTACTGCCATCCTACTGCCATCCTTGCCACTGCAATGCTGTGCCAGGTCAAGAATATTGTCTTCATCACTAGGATGCTGAAGTGCCAGTGTTCCACTAGCCAAGATAGCTTTCTACTTGTCTTATCATGAGCAGTTATAGTTAAAGTAATACTGGTTTCTAAAAAATTATTCTGTGTACCTTTATTATAATAATTATGAAATATAATTTCAATACTTTATCAGAAAGAAGTCTTATTGTTGTGACAAAATTTACTCAACATTTTCTTATGAGTCTATGTATTTTATAAGCCTAAAATATACTTACAACAATATAGAATCGTCTGCAATTGTGATTGGTGGCTTCCTTGACTCCACAAAGCTGTAGGGCTAAATGGACGCGAAGACGCATTTTTGACGCATTTTCGCGTCCTCTGCGGTTATCTATTTTTCTTAATTGACGCGTTTTCGCGTCCTTCGGCATTAATCGGTTAACGCTGCAGTGAAAATTTATACAATGTGTAAAATATCTGCCCTATGATTTCCCTCCCCTCCCCTCCCAGAATTTTTGGAAATGTATGATGCAGTATTATGTAGTAGTGAGATTTTTTTAATCCAGCATGTGAACAAACATTATCAGTGTGAAGGATGTACACTTTCATATAGACATGTACATCAAAGTAGCGTGTGTTTAAAAATGGGTGTGGTTAAGTACAGCAGTGTTTCCCACCCCCATGAGAATACCTGTATGACCTGCTAATTGCATATATTTAATTTGTATTCAGGAGACGTTGATGGGAAAATATGGCGAAGATTCTAAACTTATTTATGATCTGGCTGATCAGGGAGAAGAAATACTGTCTCTCCGATATGACCTCACTGTAAGTACGGATGCTTCTGGACTGCTGGAGTGCAGTTTAGTCTCTTATGTGCTCGTGTGTCTCGTCTTTAGGTGCCCTTTGCTCGCTATGTGGCAATGAATGAGATCAAGCAGATTAAGAGGTTTCATATTGATCGAGTTTATCGCAGGGATCAACCGAGAATGACTCACGGGCGTTATCGGGAATTCTATCAGTGTGTAAGTTAAAACTGTGACTAGAGGGCAATCAGTGTGTGTGTGCGTGTGTGTGTGTGTGTGTGTGTGTGTGTGTGTGGAATGAGATGGCGAGATCGTGTCAGAAAGATTTGAAAAAGTTTAAAATTGATGAGAGGTGGTATCAGTTGGCACAGGACAGGAGTGGTTGGAGGAGGAGTGGCAGGACAGGACTCGAGGATGTGGCTGAGGCTAGAGTGGCAGAGGATGAGAGGAGAAAAAGGACACGTGTGGAAGACTCCTTTAGTAAGAAAATAAAACTTTGCAAATATTGCACCGGTTTATTTGTGGTTCAGTAATAAAATTATGGTAGACTAGTTTGATACTGTAAATGCTTATTGCTAGTGGAAGGGAATAAGTAATATGGTTACATTTGTGAAGTAGTTAAGCACAGGCAAGCCAGTCAGGGTCAAAGGTGGCAGTGAGCTGGCAGATCCTGCTCATTCAGCTACCACAGATACTTGACTGCTTTCTCTTGCTTTCTTGCTTGGTTTTATCTAGCCATCCTTATCTTATCACTGCTGCCTTACTGGCTCCCATCAACTCCTCTACACCAATGCCACAACCACCACCAGAGTTCTCACCCCCCCCCCCCCCCCCCCAGCTTATTACTCAACAGGATAGCCACAGATATCCAAACTGCTCTACCACCTTGAAAACTCTAGCTGGACCAGTTTCCTTGCCTCTTGTGCAACAAAGCAGCAATTTTAATCGGCTTTCACACCTACCTGCAGTGTGTTCAGATATGTTGTCCACCAAGGTAGCAGTGACTTATGATGTATCTTCTCCCATGCTCTCCCCATCAAGCCCTTGCCTCCCACCAGATCTAGCAAGACATCTCTCAACCCTCACCCTCTGCCTCCAGCTGGGAATTCACTCTCTGTCCTTCAGGGTTTCAGTTCACCCCGGTGGTGGGTTCCTGGCTCCCGGCCAAGATCATCTCGCCATAAAAAAGATACATGCCTTCTTAATTGCGACGCTCGCAACAACGTTGCAAAACCTCTCATTCTCCCTAAATAAGAGTCACCGTTCGGCTTGCAGGAGAGAGGCGAACCACGCCCCCACAATTCTTCCTCAGGCTAGGATTGCTCTCGCCACCACAGGCGCGCATGTCTTCCTGCACGCATCCTCATCATGGACTGCATTCCCGATGACGCTGCTGCAGGAGACCTACATTTGTCACAACAAATAACATGAGTAGTTCTGGTCCATTATTCCGAATTGGAAACCGTCACAGCCATTATGTTCTTTCTGGCTTCTGGGATTCATCCTGTATCTCTAGGGCACGGCAACACAACATAGGCACATACATGTAACATGTATGCCTGACAACATCTCACCAACTTGCTAAGAGCCCACCCTTCTTACCTGCTTGAGAAATAAGCCATGGTTCAACAACCACACGCTCGGCCAAAATATACACACAAAACAACAATCAATTTTTACCTACAAACAAGTTCAAGTTGCATGCATGTATATTGTATATAAAGAGATCCGCTTGGCCAGTGGGTTAGGTCACGCCCATTTCCAGCTCAAGGCTGGCCAGTGGGTTAGCTCACAGGGAAGTTATGCCAGTCACATATTCGTTGGCTACTGTTGATCTCAATGTGAATTCAACCACATGCAATGCTCCCCCACGTTTTCCCCAAAATATCCATGCCTGCTTAAAATAAGGCTATTGTTGTTTCATTTGTTATCCATGGTTGCTGGTTAACTAATATTTGTTTTATGGGGGTAAGGCTTTTACAAGTATTTATTTTTACCAACACTAGTCTCCCAGTTGCTTCCATGTTTGTCATGTAGTCTAACTAGATAGTTCCAGTGCAGACACAAGTGATGGTCACATGATCTACTATTGCATCATCATGTGACATGTTGTTCACTAATTGCATCTCCCATGATAGGTCTCTACTAGGCATCAACTACACTGCAATGATAGTGTGGATAGATACTATACCGCAACAACAATGTGTGTATGTGATTATAGGACTTTGACATAGCTGGTGAATATGACCTGATGGTACCAGATGCTGAATGTGTGCGTGTCATCTCTGAGATCCTTACTGATCTCCAGCTGGGCAAGTTTGTCGTAAAGGTGCTTTGTTATAATCATGTTGTTGTTGTTGTTATTAATTATTATTATTATTATTATTATTATTATTATTGGAGATCAGCATGTTTATGATGTAGGATGTATTGATGTATTGTTCCACTATTCTTTATGATATGCAAGGCATGATTGTATGTTAATTTTTAGGTGAACCATCGCAAGGTTCTTGATGGCATGTTCGCTGCATGTGGCGTGCCACAGGACAAGTTCAGGGAAATTTGTTCTGCTGTAGACAAGCTTGACAAGGTAAAGGGTTTAATGGTTGCCTCTAGAGCAAATTCATTGCCTCCTGTGTGTGTGTGTGTGTGCGTGTGTGTAATGTTTCAGATGGAGTGGGAAGAAGTAAGGAAGGAGATGGTAGTTGAGAAAGGTCTTGCGGGGGATGTGGCGGACAAGATTGGTGGCTATGTCAAGCTGCAAGGTTCCATGGATCTGGTAGAGAAACTGTCCACCGACCGGGCTCTGATGGATGTCAAGGATGCACAGGCTGGTCTGCAGGAGATGAAGGTCTTGCTCCGGTACTGCCAGCTCTATGGTGTCCTGGACAATGTGAGAGAGTGGTATCCATGGGACATGTATGTGCTGTTGATATGGTGATGAATTTGCAGGTTTCTTTCGACCTTAGTTTAGCTCGCGGGTTGGATTATTACACTGGCCTGATCTACGAGGCTGTTCTGAACAGTGAGTTTACATTTATTTGTTTTTGTTGTTGTTTTCCTGGCTTAACACAAGCCACTGCCTGCAGTCTTTCTCTCGGCTCTATTAGGATATCACTTTAAAGCAGGCACTATTGGCCTTGTTGTGTGTTGATTCTATTCATCTAGCATTTGGGGAGGTTGAATTCCATGCAACGCTCACATAATTGTATCATAAATAGTTAGTGAACGTTAAAAGTAGTATCCTCATAGGGAGGGGCAGAAAATAGCTGTGTCTTGTTTAGATAGTTTGTTTTATCTTTTTTGTTTGTTTGTTTGTTTTCTTCCAGTGGCAAGGTTATAGAGTTTGTTGTTGTCGTACTACAGATGCCAGTGGTGATGAAGGTGCTGAAGTGCCTGCTGTTGGTTCTGTTGCTGCTGGCGGTCGCTATGACGGCCTGGTGGGCATGTTTGATCCCAGGAACAAAGCTGTCCCTTGTGTTGGCCTGAGCATTGGCATGGAGCGCATCTTCTCCATCCTGGAGGCACGGGCCAAGTCTGCTGGCCCGGGAACTATGCGGACAGTGGAGACGCAAGTGATGGTGGCCAGTGGGCAGAAGAACATGCTAGAGGAGCGTATGCGTGTGTGTGCTCGACTGTGGGATGCAGGAATCAAGGTAGGTGAGAAGACAGTTTGAAATGGAACATGGATAAAGCTTTCTTGTGTGTGTTGTGCATGTGTTATCAACTAGACAGAGATAATGTACAAGAAGAACCCGAGGTTGCTCAACCAGATCCAGTACTGCGAGAAGGAAGCTGTGCCATATATAGTCATAGTGGGAGAGTCCGAAAGGGAAAGGGGTGGAGCTCTTATTCGCAATGTTGCTACTAGAGAAGAGGTGTGAAGTTCATTAGTTGTGACAAGTTGATTCACTGATTGTGAGCAAGGAGTATGCAAGGCATTCACGGCAGGTCTTGTATATGTGTTTTCTCTACATGTACATGAAATTTACATCTTTTAAGTGTGTGGGTGTAAATTCTGACTCCACCCAATGGCTTGTACTCACGTACTTCCCTACATGTGATAGTGCAATCCTAACCTGTAGTCACAATTTAATTTGACCCAGAATTTTTTTTTCTTTTTGTAGGAGTTCTTCAAATATGAGGATTTAGCGTCCGCACTTCAGAAGCGCCTGGCTGCCTGAACTGTTACCTGCAGTTGGAACAATTTTTACTCTATTTGTGTTCCAATGTTTCTATTTTATTCCTCATATATACCCACATCAGGGGCAAATCAGTAGTATGTATTTAACATCACGGTTAGATGCTAGGCATATACTAGTTGCTACCAGTGACCTTTAAGCTGGAAATGGTCATTGCTGAGAGTGAAAGAAATTCCGCTAAAAGGCTAATAGCCCAACAATAATGGCTAGCATGTCTTGTGGCTTACCCCTCATTCCATACATGCACATAATGCCAAAACAACAAACAAAAAAAAAAGTGTAGATGAAATGTATGAACATTTGTAAAACAGCAATATGTTTCCCCGTGAATGGCTGCATCACAACATGGCCCTCTCAGCCAGTCCAGTCCAGGTGGATGTCATCAAGAGCTGGACCTTGGTGTAAGGTAGGAGTGTTCCTCCATTATCTGATCCATGGGGGACACCAGAGAGCTGTTGGGTGAAAGAGAGAGGCTCAGTGGGATGAACAGCTGCTCGCTGGATATCACAGGAGTTGAAGTTGCTCCGGGTGGACTAGAGCGTGGTGGAGTGTCAGTAATGACAATAACATTGTTGTCCTTGGAGCCACCTCTTTGTCCATTCCATTCAGAGTCAAGAGCATCAGCAGTGATTAGAGGTGGGGGCATTTGGGAGCTTGCCAATGCTGCAGAAGAGTGGGGACTTGTTGAATTGATGCTCCTTACCAGTTCATCTTTTCCTCGTCCCACATTTACTACACTCACTCCACTGTTGCTGATAGAGGAGACACTCCCTCTGGTAACAGTTGCCTTGCCAACATTAACACTTCCAGTAGCAGAAGAACCAACTTTAACTCCACCAGAAGTCTGAGCATGGCTCAAGCTGGTCTGTCCACTTGAAATTGCTGCAACTCTGCCGCCAGTGCTTATAGCCATATTTCCATGGCTAGAGGGAACACTTTTAGTGTTACTGGAGGATGTGATCTTTACTTTTTCAGACTTCGGTGCAGAAGCTGCAGGTGCAAGGTTCCTACCAGATGACACAACGGCATGACTAGTTTTAGAACCGAATGATGCAGGACTGGTACCAGACTTGGCAACCACACTAGAACTGGTGCCGAAACCAGGCATTGCAGAACTAGATTGGGAACCAGCTGCAAGGGTTTTGGCTGGTCCCAGGACCTTCTGACTAGAACCTACACCGGAACCAACAGTTCCTAAGGTCAGGCCACCAACGGCACCACTCTCAGAACTGGTACCACCAGATATAACAGGAGCAAGGTTTCTGCCACTGGTTACACTGCTAGGACTTGTGGAGGAACCAATAACAGGTGCCAAGACCTTTCCAGAGCCTGAGTTCCCTGAACTGGCCACAGGGACCCTTCCGCCAGCAGTGCTACCAGACCTCATGCTAGCACTTGCAGAAGCCATGGCTTTCCCGGCAGCTGGTACAGGAGTTTTGCTGGTTGCAACTGATGAAGTCTTTCCCGCCACAATTGCGGAACTTGTGTTGGTGCCAGCTGAAGAAAGACCCCTCCCCCTCCCCGCTGCTGCAATATGTGTACTGGCCGGCTCCACCCAAGTTGTTACGCCCAGTACCGCCCACACTCACACCACTACTGGTACCGCCACCAACGACTCTTATACCACCGCCACTTTTATTTACAGTTCCAGGTCCAGGGTTCAACACCTTATGGCTTTTCCCGGTGTTGGTATCAATAGCTTTGTGTGAGGCTCGAGCCTGAGCCTTCTGAGATGACACGTTGACGCTTATCTTTTCCTTGGCTGCCGACTGCGTGGGTGAAGTATCTTGTAGGGCAATCTTGACACCTCCCGGAAGAGATTGCGAAGAAGCTGAAGCGATTTTTTTCACCAACTTCTGCAAGCCTGGCATCGTTAGAACTTGAGGTGGTTCAACTGAAACTGGAGATGCTGATTGCTTGGGGGTAGAAAGTGGTTGCTCGCTAGAATGACTCACTGGGATCAGTGGTGGTCACCATCGAGTTTGATACCAACTGTTGGCTCACAGGAACTGTTGGTTTGGCAGACATTTGAGCAGCTGCAGAAGATGCAACCCTGGAAAGTGGAAGCTTGGCACTGCTGCTAACCGTGGGCTTTCCCTTAGCGGTTAAAAGGCTAGTGCTTTTTGCACTCGGAGCAGCTGGATTTTTAACTAGGATGGCTTTCGCAGTGAGGCTTGTTTTGCTGTTGCTTGCCACAGATTTAGCACTGTTCGCAGAGTGAGGAGCGGTAATGGTGGCAGTCGCTGTCACGACAGGAGTGGATTGCTGCTGGAGCTGATGCTTCTGAAGGTCTTGAATGAACTGAGAGATACTGACCGAGTTCTTTGTGAGCAGGTAAGTGACAGGGTTCGTTGTTGCTGCTGTTACGCTACTACTACTACTACTACCAGGAGAAGTTTGCTTCAAAACTGGCACGACATGCTTGCTGATTGTCACCTTGGATGCTGAACTGCCCGTGCTACTGGCAGCAGTGGTTCTTGCCGCAGCTACTGCTCCCGTTGAAAGAGTAAGTGGCTGAGTGGACACCACGCCTTTAGGGATGGTCTTAGAAGAGGGAAGAAGTTTCTTGAGCTTGGGTGATAAAGATCCCGGTGACTGGGACTTGCGATGAACTGGGACCAACTTTGCTTTGGAAGATGTTAAAAGTTTCTTACCATGAGTGGCCCCTAAGTTTCCGGTGTTGGTGAGCGCTTTACCCAACCCGCCAGAGGATATCTTCCCATCGTTCCGTTGGCTGGTATTCTTCAGAGCTTCCAGCTCCTTCAATATGCTTGCGGCATCTGAGGAACCCGCCAAGAGAGAAGGAGCCGATTTAGTCTGTGGAATCACTTTTATCGGCGAGGAAGAGGATGAGGAATTTGAAACTGGAGTCTTCTGGTGCCCAGCAACTGTTGCTCCAGCTCCTGCTGCTGTTGAAACACTCGTTGCTGACGAGGATGACTGAATAGGTGAGCTTACGTCAGCCTTCATTAGAGAACCTAAAGTAACATCAGAAATTTAATAAAAAAGTACAAGGTGTTGGGGGGGGGGGGGGGGAGGAGGTGATTGCTTTACCAGGAACTGCTTTCTTTGCCCTAGATATAATAATTAAAAGAGAGAGAGAATGAATATAAGTGTTAGGATATGCACGAGAGACTTACGCTGATGTGTAATGTTTGTGAGCAAGCTCAGACATCTTTAAAAGAATACTAAAAGAATAAAAGGAGTTTGTAGGCAAAGAAGTCAGCCATATTCACATGTTAGTGCATTTACCTCTTCTGCATCCATCCCTTCGGCCACAGTGGCTTTATCTTGTTTTCTAAAAAGTTCTGAAGATTCAACATTAAGATAATATATAGATAAATAGATAGATGACCACAAACACAACAACCGATTGACTGACCCCAACTACTTCGTCTGGAGTAAGTTTGATACCCCAGACCCATTTCTTCGCACAAGAAATTTTAACACTGACAGCCTTGCAGAGCAGCCTCCTGAAAGAAAGTATAAAATAAATTTAATGGACAAATGTTACTAAGTTCAATTTGCAACCCTTGCCATGGTGATCAGTATTGCTAAATACTTGTAAGTGTCACAATTACTTCATATGCAAATCTGAGGTTATGCCATTTCGACACTACTACATACTTGGTCTCCTCATTCCACTTGAATCGCTTGCGCGGAAGTTTCTTTTGAGTGGAACTGGAGATAACAGGGGTGGAGTTAACACTTCCAGCAGTGTTCTCCTCAAACACTTCATCCATGCGACTATCCTCCTCAGAGGTCAGCTGGAGAGAGAGGAATGAGTGAATGGAATAACAGGAATGGGAATACAGTAAAAATCATACTTTCTCAACTGCTGCTGGCTGGGAGGTCAGAGACTCGGCTCTGGCCTTCACATCACTCTCGTATGCTCCCATCTGCTCTGGAATGATGGCATCAATGGCTGGACAAACGGAAGGTAAGGAGTGAATAGCAACAACTGAGCCAGGTCACAGTAAACTCCCCCACATAAATCCTCACATACAGACAGCCAGGTCTCAGTAAACTCCCCCACATAAATCCTCACATACAGACAGCCAGGTCTCAGTAAACTCCCCCACATAAGTCCTTACATACAGACAGCCAGGTCTCAGTAAACTGCCCCACATAAATCCTCACATACAGACAGCCAGGTCTCAGTAAACTGCCCCACATAAATCCTCACATACAGACAGCCAGGTCACAGTAAACTGCCCCACATAAACCCTCACATACAGACAGCCAGGTCTCAGTAAACTCCCCCACATAAATCCTCACATACAGACAGCCAGGTCTCAGTAAACTCCCCCACATAAATCCTCACATACAGACGGCCAGGTCTCAGTAAACTGCCCCACATAAATCCTCACATACAGACAGCCAAGTCTCAGTAAACTCCCCCACATAAATCCTCACATACAGATGGCCAGGTCTCAGTAAACTGCCCCACATAAATCCTCACATACAGACGGCCAGGTCACAGTAAACTGCCCCACATAAACCCTCACATACAGACAGCCAGGTCTCAGTAAACTGCCCCCACATAAATCCTCACATACAGACAGCCAGGTCTCAGTAAACTCCCCCACATAAGTCCTTACATACAGACAGCCAGGTCTCAGTAAACTGCCCCACATAAATCCTCACATACAGACAGCCAGGTCTCAGTAAACTGCCCCACATAAATCCTCACATACAGACAGCCAGGTCACAGTAAACTGCCCCACATAAACCCTCACATACAGACAGCCAGGTCTCAGTAAACTCCCCCACATAAATCCTCACATACAGACAGCCAGGTCTCAGTAAACTCCCCCACATAAATCCTCACATACAGACGGCCAGGTCTCAGTAAACTGCCCCACATAAATCCTCACATACAGACAGCCAAGTCTCAGTAAACTCCCCCACATAAATCCTCACATACAGATGGCCAGGTCTCAGTAAACTGCCCCACATAAATCCTCACATACAGACGGCCAGGTCACAGTAAACTGCCCCACATAAACCCTCACATACAGACAGCCAGGTCTCAGTAAACTGCCCCCACATAAATCCTCACATACAGACAGCCAGGTCTCAGTAAACTCCCCCACATAAGTCCTTACATACAGACCCAGGTCTCAGTAAACTGCCCCACATAAATCCTCACATACAGACAGCCAGTCTCAGTAAACTGCCCCACATAAATCCTCACATACAGACAGCCAGGTCACAGTAAACTGCCCCACATAAATCCTCACATACAGACAGCCAGGTCTCAGTAAACTGCCCCCACATAAATCCTCACATACAGACAGCCAGGTCTCAGTAAACTGCCCCACATAAATCCTCACATACAGACGGCCAGGTCACAGTAAACTGCCCCACATAAATCCTCACATACAGACAGCCAGGTCTCAGTAAACTGCCCCACATAAATCCTCACATACAGACAGCCAGGTCTCAGTAAACTGCCCCACATAAATCCTCACATACAGACAGCCAGGTCACAGTAAACTGCCCCACATAAACCCTCACATACAGACAGCCAGGTCTCAGTAAACTGCCCCACATAAATCCTCACATACAGACAGCCAGGTCTCAGTAAACTGCCCCACATAAATCCTCACATACAGACAGCCAGGTCTCAGTAAACTGCCCCACATAAATCCTCACATACAGACAGCCAGGTCTCAGTAAACTGCCCCACATAAATCCTCACATACAGACAGCCAGGTCTCAGTAAACTGCCCCACATAAATCCTCACATACAGACGGCCAGGTCTCAGTAAACTGCCCCACACAAACCCTCACATACAGACAGCCAGGTCTCAGTAAACTGCCCCACACAAATCCTCACATACAGACAGCCAGGTCTCAGTAAACTGCCCCACACAAATCCTCACATACAGACAGCCAGGTCTCAGTAAACTGCCCCACACAAACCCTCACATACAGACGGCCAGGTCTCAGTAAACTGCCCCACACAAACCCTCACATACAGACAGCCAGGTCACAGTAAACTGCCCCACATAAATCCTCACATACAGACGGCCAGGTCTCAGTAAACTGCCCCACATAAATCCTCACATACAGACGGCCAGGTCTCAGTAAACTGCCCCACATAAATCCTCACATACAGACCGCTGTGTTTGACAAGATATCAACTTAAGATGTTATATTTTTTTACTTTGTCCTAAAATTTGTCCTTTTCATAGATGCAAGTTTCGAGTCATTCGGCACTCTCTAGTTGCAACCTGCCCACGAGTGACACATCGTTCCAACACTCACCTTTCTTGAGATCAGCAATGCTCTTTCCCAATTCTGTATCCTGTGAGAAATGAAACTCTAATCTTTGGTTGCCATAGCTACAGTTAGCCTCTCACCTCTTCTCTCTTTAACTCCTGCTTCATCCTCTTGGTAAGAGTTAGTCTGGCCACTCCCATTTTGTAGCCAAGGTAGTCTAACACAGCCTGCATTCACATCAAGGTAAAGCAGATTGGCACAGGAAAAAAAGACTACTAACTCTTAACATACAGGCCCAGCAAGCAAATCATGATTATTATTATTATTATTATTATTATTATAATTGAAAGAAAAAAAAAAAAAAAAAAAAGCAACAACCTAAACCAAAAACCATAACCAGTAATGGGAATATTTGTGTTGGTGTGCAAGTGTTCTGGAAAACTAATTTTTTTTTGTTTAGTAAGTGAATTAGGGTGACATGATCATATCGTCATCAGTTAAACCATTTATTAAACATATAGAATACCAGCTCACATTCTTCACTCTGACTGCCAGCCCTTGACAACGTATGTGAATACTAAGGAGAGAAAATAAAAATAAAACTGTTAAGTCAAACAATACAAACAAACGATACAAATAACATACAAACCACACAAACAAACACTATATTTATAGAGTGACTCACTCTACTAAGTGCTTGTCATAACTCATCCTAGCTTTGTTTGAGAGCCTTCCATCAGCACCCTGTGCCTGTATGATCATCTGACAAGTAAGAATAATAGCTATTACACAACACAGCATTGTCTCAATGTGTGACCCTTTACCTGTTCTAGCTCCACCACTTTGTCTAGGACTAAAGCGGGAAGTTTATTTGGCAGTTTAGGAGGTTCCTTTGGGACTTGGGTCAATGGGCTGCCCTCGTTCACCGGGGACCCGGTGCCACTGCCTGCAACTTCAGCCTGTCCCAACTTATTCGACAGGTTAATGACGGGCAGAGAGGACATCATCTTAGAGATGTTGGCAGAAAGAGTGTTTTCAGTCGAGCCCACGTTGCCTGTGGCTGGCTTTGAAGGGCTGGAAATCTTGGGAGAGCTACTGAGCATAGATTTTTCCGTCTGTGAGAGCTTAATCTTTTTGACGGTAGGTGGGCGTGGTGGGTGAGTGGGCGTGTTTGGTTGCTGCTGTGAGTGACTGACGGGAGGTCTTCCGGCAAGCTTCGAAGACGGAGTCACTTTCAACATCAAGCTACCACTCGCAGTCTTCTGTTGCATCTGCTGCTTGGCTTTCTTAAGTTTTTGACTGCACAAAACATGGTACACACACACACACACACACACACACATCACTTTCAAAGAAGCTGCAGATATATCTCAATCACATACACAGAGCTGGTGGATATGCTTATAATACACAACACAAATGTTGCACTTATCACAAACACAGCATTATTACCACCCATTTATATTATTTTCTGTACATCACAGACAACAAAACCTACCTTGTGACCAGAGGGTGCCCAAAACACTGAAATATTTATCAAGTTCTGACCCTTCATAAAAACTAGATTGAAACTTTCTCACCTAAAGGGGTCTGGAAAAAAGCAAAGGAAAAATGTGAAAAAATCTGGAAGTCGAGGGTTGTCGTAGTGGTTAGAGCACTGGTCCCTTTAGGTGAGAAAGTTTCAATCTAACACTGAAAAAATGTAAATTTCTAATTTTTCCAATCAGGTTTAAAAAAAAAATTTTTTTAAACCAACTCAATCTACCCTTCATTTAATTAATTTTTCCCTGATTTATCTGCATGATATAAAGGTGACCATATTTAAAAGGTCCGGATGAGAGAGGTTCTACTGTGCTTCATTATTCCACAGATGTCATTCTTACCTAGCAAGAATCACTTTTGGTGTCTGGAAGCTAGAATGTTTCCTGACTGTGGGAGGCTTAAATTTCTTATTTTTAATGAAGTCCAATTCACTGGAATACAACAGAACACAAAAACATAATATGAACAAACAACAATAACAGCTACTACTATATAAGCATGCATGAGTGTATTATATACAAGAGACTTTTTTTAAAGCTTCATTTACGCATTGGTCAGATTTAAGTTGAGTTAAAAGAGTTAAAAAATAAAGAATAATTTATTTACTATTAAAGGCATCCAAACTATTAGTTCATCAATCTGAATTTTTAGAAGCTATCCCATAAATATAATAAAAGAGCAGAGAAGAGAAAAGGACAAGAGAAAATTAGCCTGCATTAAATAAACTGTATATCAAGTCAACAAATATAGCAATACATAATTCACATTCCCTTACTCTTGTTCCACATCATCCACAGTCTTGAACTCCAGACCCCCCACATTAACATAAAACCCTCCAAATTTGGTGTCCAACTGGTGAGGGACGTAATCTTCATACTAGACAGTAGGGGCAATAAATACATGATCATTGGAGAACTCATGAACAAAAAAATTAACAGAAAATAACAACATGATATCTTGTAGTTCTTTGCCATACCAATTCTGCATCGTCCACAAAAGAATCAGTTACATCATAGCCAGATCCTCGGTCAATCAAGTCCTGCAGAATTATGACATTCTATCATTGCATATAACTATTTTTATTTAGATGGTATTACTGTGTCATGAAATTTCTTTCTTTTCCTTGATCCCTATTAAGAAATAAAATGTGCATCTCATTGCTATTCATAAGAACCAAAATAATGCACTGACATATTTTTCCTCAAATCTCTTGGCAATTGCCTGCAAATCTTCAGAATCCCTAGAAAATGCGTCGCTCAGTGAGTTATTATCTCGAGAAGTCTCAGCATTCTGTGACAATACACAATAAAAAAAAATCCCGGCTCAAAATTTGTAACCCGCGGAAAAACACGCCCCCCTCAAATAAAAAATGGCTACCATTACAAAGACTTGAAATTGAGAAAATGATTTAACAATTTTTTTTGTCCTAAACCCTACGGCAGTAATACCCATTCCACTCAAAATTAAGATTTCACGCACCTTTTTGACGTCTAACTTATCCTCCAGTAGCTGTTCATAGGAATACTCATACTCATACCCCTCCTCTGAGGGCTTCGCCAAGTCAAGAGCATAACGAACTGTAACTGACGCACCATTCCCGCGACCCGACTGATTCTTCTTTACTCCGTTCATGGACATTTATTTATGAATTACTAGCACCACAGCTTTGACATAGCTGCCTTCAAACGGCGCCCAAACTAATACAAAGGGCAAGAAGTGAGCAAAAATTACACTGACACAATCCTGGCGGCTTGTAGAACACAGTGGGATAGGATTTGGGCTGATTGCATGAGTTTACAGTGCATGAGCAAGTGTTGAACTTAGTGCAAAAAAGCAAAATCTGCCGTTGCAAGATTACAGAAAAACGGGAGTTTCCATGCACGGTTTTAGTGCCCGTATAAAAATGTAGCGGGTATTTGAGCCAGGATTCACGGGCAAAAGCCTATTTTGTACGGGTAATTACGTCAGGATGTGCCAATTCAGCACTTTCTGTATTGCTTCGAATTTCGGTGTACAAATATACGGAGAGTGGTCGAGATAGAGATAGATGGTGCCTCTCTTCCTGGGACCTAGCCGGAGATGCCAAAGTATAGGAGTTCTTCATGTGTCCATTTTATATTTTATATATATTCTTGTTAATGAAGATAAGTGGCTGAAAGCTCATCGTCTAACTTTCGTAGTATGGAGAGGGTTAAGACGGCAAGCTTTGGGAGGAGAACATACTTTTCTTAAGCTGGCAAGTAGAAATTTAAGATTAAATTTCAACCAATTACCAGAACTCTATATAAGAAAGGCCAATTACCTGGTCCACTTCAGTTCAGCTTCTGTTTGGAATAAGTCGTGTGGTGGTTGCAGTGATGATGATTCCAACGATCGGAGTAAGTTGTGGCTATATGAAGTGGTCAAATGTAAGGCTTTAGGGCTTAGTCCGAGTGGTTACGGTGTGCGATGAATCATTTGGTTGTTTTATCAATTACTGTGAACCACTTGACCACTCTTAAATTTTTGTGGTTTTTATTTATTATTATTAGCATACATGTATGTGAGATAGTTATTATAGTCTTCTCATGCAGAATTCTCAGTGATGCTGTCGAGTAGCCCTCAAATGAAGTATTAGACACGTTTGTTTAAAAAATTAATGGGCTTAACCCTCAGTGCACATGCGCAAGAGTGTTATCATAGTTGACCTGTCTGTCACTTTTGGAAATTAAGACAATTAACCGTTGATTTATGTATGAACTTACTCAGAACGACGATTTACGACCTTTTATTGAGATACTTTTTTCATTTCGGGCTGATTTTTAAAAACGTGAAGCTATCAATTGTGCGTAGGTTCTAGCTTTTGTGGGTAAAGCCCCTTTCATCATGTCGTAATCACTTCAGCAAATAATTTCTTGCAGTGTACAGACTACTGAAGGTAAACAAGCAAATTAGTTTAAAAAATAAAATATTGACTTTGGTTCACTATCCATTTCTGCTTTATAATTTTTTATTTAAAAAAAAAGGGTATACTACATAATGTGCTTTTGTTGTTTGTTTCTACAAGTTAAAACAAAAAGTTTTATCTTTGGCATTTCTAGATCCTCTGCCAGTGATTACAGATGCTCATTGGAAGAATACATTTATTTCCGCTTCTCGTGCTATGACAGACTACTTGCTCAAGACCACGTGAGCCATTGCATCTGTGCTTAAAGAGTGAGATATAGCTATTTGTGGTTATGTTGGCATGTCACTGGTCCTGCAGAGACTTGGAGGGTCTCAGCAAAAGAGAAGTTCGCAGTGCCCATGACAGTAACACCAAACCCATAGTCTGCTACCTCAAGTCTGATCTGGAAAAAAAGTATGTTTGTTGTAGCTAATGTTTGTTTTGTTGTTGTCAGTAATAGTAATAATAATAATAATAGTAATAACAACAACATTAATAATAATAATAGTAACATTTAACAATTTTCTCTCTGCTCAGTAGCTCAGAGAGAGGGTTTTTTTATAATCTTCTGGTTTCATGTCACTATTAGCTGATTCGAAGTGAGCATATCGCTGGCTTTCCCTTAATAATTAGCAAAAAGGCTAATAGACAATGGTAGTGATAAAATTTAATTCAATTCACCACACAGAACATTCTTTTTAAGTACATTATGTGTGATGGTGTGGTGTGCTGTGCTGGATGCATTCTATTCACTTCTAAAAGTTTGTCAGTCAAAAACTGGCAAAAAAACTTTTTTTTTCAATCTAATAAATAATACATGGGTGCATTTAAGTGAGTGCAAGGGGAGGAGGTGGGTTCACATGCCCCTCCCCCTCCCCCTCCACCCCCTCCACCCCCCTTCCTCTCGAAACCTTTACCCTACCAGAATATCCTTTAGTACAGTTCTATAGTGTTCACTTTATCAAGTGGCTAGATGAATACAGCATGATCTTGAAGAACCAAGGAATGCAAGCACTCATAGATATTGCATAGATTGTATTATTTCAGTGGTGATAATGACTTTTGAGCATGTATGCATGTGTGTTGGTTTATTTGTGTTATATATTAGGGCATTGGAAGTGTGGGGTAGCTGGGGTAAGTTGGAGATGGAGAAACGGAAAAGGAGAATAGAGATGGAGGCCATGGAGAGGAGAAGGAGAGGTCTGAGTGAGCTCATCACTTATCTCAAGAAGATCAACAAGGACTTGAGCAGGAAAACTCAGGACCAGGAGGTGTGGCGGAGAAGATTACAAATAATGAATAGATGGTGTAAATCTTAGCATTTTCCCTCTACAATACTTGATTCCTATTACAGCTTCCACATTCATTTGTATGGTCTCACAGGGCAAGGCCTCATTTTTAGTCTTTTTGTATCACTCCTTCTTGTATGTGTATGTACCTGCGTGTGTCTAGGTGTTTGGAGGGCGAGAAGAGCGAGTGTCACTGGTCAAGGGTTCTGGCAAAGTAGTCCTCTTTGCCATCATAAGGTGTGTGGCCATTATTCCAGCAAGTGCACAAAAGTATAGACAAAAAATGGCACTCCTGGTGGTGTAATTTTCCTATACTTTTTTTTAATTTTTATACAACTGATTTTGTACAAATCTCATTGTATAAACTGGCAGAGTTTGAGTGTATCTTGTTCTATTAATTTCTTTTCTAGCTAGAGCATTAGTTTTGGGGAACAGAAAGTATTTCAAAGTATTCATGATGCTTACAAGACTACTACATGTACTATGTTTGATGTGATTGATCACCACAACAGTATTTCCACACTATTAGCTGTATTTTTAGTTGTTTCTATGGTTTGTGTTTGCAGCAACCTGGCAGTGTTTGTGTTCAAGATGCTGGCCTATGGACACACCCACTCTGCAGCTATGCTCTCTGAAGCCATTCACTCACTTGCAGACCTGATCAATCAGGTGAATATACTATCTGATAGTACATAGCATACATAAAGCCAGTGTTGTATAGTATCCTAATTCTACCGGACTATAGAGGGGGTGGGTGAAATGTGTTCAGGTGCTTTGTAAATACCTCTATTGTCTTGTGCTTCCTTTCAATCTTTCTTAGTTAAGCATCCATTAAGAAAAATAAGTTATTCTTGTACAGAATATCACTTGTTACTATGGCCACCCAGTAACTGCTACATTTTAATGCACACAAGTAATTTGTTGGATAAAGAACTAATATCTCCCTCTCTTAGTGTGTTGTGCAGCCATGCCTAGTTTAACCTCCTTCCTCCCTGTGTTCATTTGCAGTGTTTCTTAGGATTTGGAATTGCTCAATCCATTCGCTCACCCGACCCGGATCACCCGTAAGTTTATCACCTCCAGCACACGTGTGTCTTGAGGAACTTTGTGTATTATGTGTACTTTGTGTGTGCATGTGTTCTATTGTGCCTGACAATGTGTATGTGTATGTGCGTGCATGTGTGTAGCTATGGTTGGTCCAGAGCTCGCTATGTCTACTCCCTCATCAGTGGGGTGGGTATTTTCTTCATTGGAGCAGGTGTCACCACCTACCATGGCGTCCATGGACTTCTGTATCCACATGTGGTGGAAAATCTGCCAGTAGTAAGAGACAGTTGTGTGTATCATTTCCCTCATGGTGTCACTTGATTGTGTCCTTTTCTTCTCCTTGACAGGCCCTCTCAGTGCTGGGAGGCTCTTTTCTTGTGGAAGGACGTGAGTTGATTGGCTTATATTGATATCTTTTATGTTGGCATATTAACTTTAACTACTCCAGTCACATTGGTAACTGCAATTCGTCAAGTTCAAAAAAGTGCCCAGGAGTCTGGTGTTAGTTTTAAAGACTATGGTGAGTGGGTAGGTAGGTGGGTGGATGGGTGAGTGAGTGAGTTAGTGGGTGGGTGAGTGAGTGCTTCAACTGTTACTATTGTCCTAGCTTTGTTGTAGGTGGTGAATTGTATGTTGTTTTTGCTTTTTGTTGCTTGTTGTTGTTTTTTTGTTGTTTTTTGTTTTGTTTTTATGAAGGGTTAGAAGTCTTGAGGTAAAAAGAATGGGTGTATGTTTATGTGTGTGTGCATGTGTGTGTGTGTGTGTGTGTGTGCTAAATCAAGCTCTTCACATAAACATTATTGTGTGTGGGTGTATGTGTAGTTCTTCGAGGTAGAGACCCATCGGCTGTGGCTGTCCTGGTGGAGGACAGTGCGGCCATTGCTGGAGTCATCCTAGCTGCTTCAGCTCTCACACTCACTCACTTCACAGGCAGTGTCATCTATGATGCCATTGGTTCCATCACTATCGGAGGTATGTGGGTGGGCGGGAAAGACAGCATTAAAGTAATGTTTTAGGATGTGTGTGTGTGTCATAGGTCTTCTAGGTGCAGTGGCTCTGTTCCTAGTGCAAAGAAATAGCAATGCTCTTGTAGGACAGTAAGTGTTGGGCCTCCTGCTCATTTTAAAGTCACCATTGTGTGTGTGTGTGTGTGTGTGTGTGTGTGATAGGTCCATTCCTCCTGAAAGATTGAAGCAGATTACTGACTTACTAGAAAGTGACATCATCATAAGGCAAGTCGTAAACTTCCAATTAGTTGACAACTGAGCCTACCTTGTTAGTACAGGAAGCTATGTAATAATGGGGTGTGGTCTGTTTTTAGGTCTATTCATGATGTCAAGGCAACAGACATGGGTGCAGACACTGTGCGCTTCAAGGCAGAAGTGAATTTTGATGGTCGGGAAGTTGCCAGAATTCACACCGACAGGTTGGACTTGGACAATGTCATGAAGGTGAAGCACTTCTTTCTCATGGTTGGAATTTCTACCTAGAATTAGCACTGTGTTTGCTTATTAGTGCCAAATTATTCAATCTAAACTTGTTTTGTTGCTTTTGTACTACTATAAAAACTGTATGTAAGATGTGGTAAAGGGTCTAAGACACAATGGACTATTGTTACTTTGTTAATTAAACAAGCAATCCTTGCATTTACAAATATTTGCTGGAATGGTGTTGCAGGAGGTACAGGAGTTTCAAAGTGTGGAACAAATGGAGAAGTTCCTACTCGAGTATGGAGAGCAAGTGGTGGATGTACTAGGAGCAGAGGTGGATCGAATTGAACTTAAAATTAAGGTAATGTTTTGTTTGTTTGTTTTTGTTGTTTTTAACTTGTTGTATTTGACATTGAACTGTTGTGTGTGTGTGTGTATACAGAAAGAATCTCCTGAAGTTCGGCATGTGGACTTAGAGATTTTATGAACAAAAAAAAAACAAAAAAAGGAGAAAAAGGCATCAATGAACAGGCAATAATTTAACACATCTGGACATGACATCATTTTACTTGATTTTAATCTTCGGTCAGAAATTAATTGTGTATTCAACAGAGAGAGAGAGAGAGAGAATGGTGTTGTTGATGAGGTGGTTATGTTGCAAATGCTTTGTGATTGGGTCACAGTCGCTACTGCTAGAACTTGAAGGTTGGCTTTGATGGTCCTTTCGTGTCCCTGTTCCTTTTTGGCTTGCATTTTTGTTGGTATGAAATTGTGGTGGTGAGACTTGCTTTGAATGGTTTCATGAGCTTCTTCTGTCTGACTGGGCTGTCTTTGCACTTCTCAATTTTCTTATTTTCACTGTTCGGAGACAATCCATCTCCTTTTATCAATCCATTGGCTATGGCTCGGGCTATCACTGAGCTTGCAGCTTCTTCGGTTTTGACCTGTAGAGCCAAGGTGAAATTACATTGAGGATGAGAACTGGGTGGAGGTAGCATTATTTGGAATGGGTGAGGAAGAGTGAAAGGGAATTGAAGAAGCATGGGCTATAGTGTATGCATAATTATTCATTCAGTGTATCAGCTGAGAATTTTTATTTTTTCATTGTTTAAGAATGAAGAATGGCTAATGTTGCTACTGTACCTCTGAAAAAAAAGAAGAAGACATGCATTGCATACCTCTTCCTCAATGATAGCGCTGAAGCAGTCCATCTTGGAGTATGAGGTAATGGAGCTGATCTTGTAAGGCGTGTACTGCTTTTTCTTGGCCAGCTCATTAAACTCGTCTACTTGCTGTATGACAATGTTCTCATTGTATACTTGGAATTCTGAGGATGTCTTGTATACGATGGTTTTGGCTTGCCTCACTGAGTGACCAATGAAATGTTAGGTAAAGAAACAGCTATGGATTGGACACTTACTGGCCAAAGCTGTTGATATGCTGGCGTTTAATTCGAAGACGTCAGTAAGCATCAATCCACTGTTGCTAAGATCAGACTTCACTAAATAGGGAAGCAAGTGGTCTGAAAATTAAACATATGTACCATTAATTAATTCTATTGACCATGCCAGTATTTATAAATAAGTAAACATATTGGTGGTGTCAAAGGTGAGGCAAAATATCACACTAACTGTCTAATACATACCACGTGAGCTCGCTTTTTAAAATGACTGTTTACAAGTTACATTATCTTTTTACCTCCTTCCTCCATTGCCAGATCTGTTTTACTTTCTTTACTTGATGGTAGAGTTTCTGGTAGACAAAATATTATTTTTACTTCCTTTAGAATGTCTTCATCTCCAGATATACAGGCAAATGAAGTGTTGGTAAATATTATATCTGGAATAGTAATTAAAACACACACACATTGGTTGGATTAAATTTGAGGCAGGAATAAGGAGAGGAGACTTGCTAACTTACTTGATACTCCAAGTTGTTGTATCCTTTCTTTAGCTAGAGGTGCGCCTTCTTTGGAATCATAAACAAGCACTTTTCCTTGAAATCCAAGAAGAGTTGCTATATGAGCAATTTCAAAGCCTACAAGTATTTGTGGAGAGAATAGTTTCAATCTGCTCTCTATATTATAGTTCAACTTTCTTTTTTGCATTCTGACCTGACAATTGGTGATATTAAGTAGTTCATTTATATTTTGTGCAGTTCAGTTCATGTTAAGTTTTAAAGTGGATACTTTGCTTTTTGCACAGATTAGTCAGTCAGTACACATCTAAGGACACCTACCTGAATGAGGTTCTGTGACCAAAATATCACCTTTACAGCTACGAATTGTTTTTTCCATTTTTTTCACAAATCTGTAACTTCTTATATTCTAAAGGTGTGTGTGTTACAGAAGGGAGGAAGATGCAAATTAGTGATAATCTGTAATTCTTTTTATCAGTGCTAATTATTTATACTTGGCAATGACAACACATGACACATTCAAGTCTTGAAACACACCTGAAGTGCCAGGTTGCCCTTCTTGGCCAATGGCTCAGTGTCTAGCAGCTTCCTGCAGTCTGGAGAGAATGCAAAGAAGTCTGTATCAACAACACAAAAACTCTTGGAGTGATTTTGTAGACCACTCAAGTATTCTATATGTTGGAAATCTCTCTCTCTTAACTCCTTTATTACATCATCCTGCGAACACTTGAGAATGTTCACTCTCGCATAATACGGGGATTGCACAGAAGCTAGACAAGATTCTCGAACTACTTCTTTGTCAATCAATTCTGAAATGATCGGGACAGATGCCTTTACACACATCCTAGCTAGAGTGCCATTCAATTTAGTCTTGTGCATATTTAGTGCTTGGGCAATGTCCGGAATGATTTCGGATATTCTGTTGTCTGGATCAGGAAGTCTGTGGAATGGTATGGTGAAGTTGGAGCATTGATAGTCATACAGCATTATGTAGAGAATTAAGCCAGCATCGTGAAGCTGCATAACAATTACAATGAGGCCATGTTTTGAACTATGTATAACCTTACATTGAAGAATCTAGAGAAAAAGGAACTTTCAATGAGAATGTCTTCCAAGACATTATAATCTGCATAAATATGAATTATTCATGAAGTAGTGATATTCATAAAGCAATAAATAAACGTACGAGAAATGGCATTAAATAGCAGGTCATATACCAATCTTTTATTTTGATTTTGAAACAGTTGAACCCCATTGTGAACTAGAACCTGTCCTGAACAAGCAGCATCATAGATATCCATTATTGTCTGATATAAAAGAAATTTCTCTTCACAGGGGTTCACTCTTTTTATCGGAGTCTCCAGGAGCAGCTCTAAGATTCTTTTATCTAAGTCTGGCACAGATTTGTCTACATCTTCCGAGGAATTTAATCTACATCGCAAAACATCGCGATTGGGGAGTGAAAAATTCATTCTCAATTTTTAGATTTCTTCTTTGCAAGCTAGGAGAACCCAGCCTACGCTTTTTAAGCGCGCACTATGAATAAAAATGTTTATTTATCAGCTTAGGTTACTATAGTGACGATCTAAACCCCACCTTCTTGTTCATTACACACGTGTTTATTTTAATTCGCTACCTCTTTATAAACCATGTCCTCTAACGTCAGGTACGCTTTGAAGAAATTGCTTCCCCTTGTACCTGACAGGAAAATGCTCAAGATTGAATCCGTAGTTGCGAGCAGGACTAAATCTATTTCTATTTTACTAGAAAACGTCATGGACGTTACCAACGAGTTCGCTATCATGCGAAGCATGGAGATTTTAGGTTGCTACCAGCTCCACAAGATCAAGACAGCACCTATCACGATCCCAAAGAACCACAGATATCCTGTCCGTACGGATTCAGGTGCTAGACATTGGATAATGTGCAAGGAATGGGTCAGTACTGAGGAATGTATGTCCCATTTTAAAGAGCAAGGCCATGTGGTGGCAATGGCTACTCCTGATGCCAAACTTAGCATTAAAGATTTGGATTTTAGCAGACAAATGGTGATAGTTTTAGGGAACGAGAACAGTGGAATATCAGAAGATCTTCTAGCTTACAAAGACTTGGAATTTTCACTGCCCATGTGCGGTTTCACAGGCAGTTTTAATGTGTCGGTGGCTGCTGCCATCACTCTGTACCATTCTTATATACAACGAACATCTAATGGAGTAAGTTTACTGAAAGCACTGATGCATCCAACTAACATATTATTTTCCTAGGGATCAGGTGGAGATTTGAGTGAGGAAGAGAAGGACCTGTTAACCTTGAAGTACTGCTGTACCACCCTAGGTATATCCAAAAACAAGAAATTAATCGGTGAGACTAATTGCATTTCAGACGTGTTAAACCAAATGTAATCAAGTGCAAGATCTTAACAGGACTGTTGGCGAGGGGTCATTCTAGTGATGACTTATCAGTCTCATTGACATCAATTGTCAAAATGGAGAAACCTAGATATATGCTACCAGAGTCGAGATTTTTTTTTTTAATACATGACAGTGATCACATATGCATTTCTATTACATAAATTAGAATATGATAAAAGAATAGAATACATGGCCAATCTGACCAACAATGCACTAAAACCAGTTCACCTACATCCAAGAATTAGTTAAATTAACAAAACAAAAAAAGAGAGTGAGAGAAAAACAGCAACATTATCTTGTTAGGTTTTGTGAGCTACCTCATGCACTCTTAGTGGACAAGACGAGGGCCACAATAAGCCCATACAATCCCAGAACTTCAGCAAAGATGAGGATGAGAATCATGCCTACGAACAGCCTTGGCTGTTGAGCGGTACCACGAACTCCGGAATCTCCCACTATTCCAATAGCAAACCCAGCAGCCAGTCCACTGAAACCCACTGACAACCCAGCTCCAAGATGCAAGAAGGACCTGTAATATAGCACATTAGTAAATAGTCCCATGCAACAGATATCACATTGCAGCTTTCAATACATAGGTAGAGCATAGCAAGGTATAGTAGTAGCACAAGGTTGTAACATTACTATTGTACTACAGAAAATAGCTACATTAGGTAAGCATGTGATTGGAATTACCAATATCACACACACATCTGCCACTTACTCAAAAAGGGTGATGGTGGCGCTCACTGCGAAGGAAGAATGGAGAAGGGAAAGATAAAACAACCAGTATAAGTGAACAGAGCCAGTACAAAACATATATCATACAAAGACATGTTCAACACGGAGAATAATACCCTGGACAACATGAGAACATTCCCGCAAAAGGATGCACCATGAGGTGGGACACAAAAAAAATGTTACCAATTGTATATTTCACATTTGGTGCCACATGCAACAAAAAAGAAACTTGATTAGAGGGTCTGGCCAAAGATAAGGATCGTTACATTTGAGTGGGTGTCACCAATACGCTCAGTACTAAGTCACAATGAGGCTACGTATGAATACATTACAAGAGCAATTCATGTTCATAACTTTCTCAATTTTCTTTTACATGTATCTTGGGGGAAAGAAGGGGGTGGTGCAGGGTAGGGTCATTATCTTCTCTAAGACTAGCTTACATTTGTTTGCAATAAGAACAGAGACTACAAGGCCGTAGATAGCAATGATACCAGCCATAACCACAGGGATGACAGACTTCATGATGAGATCTGGTCTCATCACACTCATTGCTGCAATTCCAGTTCCACTCTTGGCTGTGCCATAAGCAGCTCCCATAGCTGTAATAAGTCAGAGTTAAACAGCGTTACGCATGGCGTCTAGGTAAAACTAACAAGAGAAACAAATCTCTTCAAGAATTAAGTGGGTGTGTGAATTCAGTACTTACAGCTAAAAATGATGGCAGCCGAAGCGCCCATCACACCGAAGAACCCAGAATACACGGGAGAATTCTCAGAAGTCATGGTGAGTTTGGTAATCTGTGAGGGTACGGTTAACGAAGAATAAAGACACGAGACTGATGCAAGACTTCACACTCAAATGAACTACCGCTGACTTAACATTTCTCAATTGTCGGATGTCATGTGATACTTAGCTAATGTATTTGTTCAGCGCATGCGCATAATTTGAAATAGTGCTCACCAACACAAGAAGGAGGAGGGTGAGTCTGGAGTGTGCACAAGTTAAAGTTGAAGTCAAGCTTAGAAATGGTAAAATGAATAATTAGGACGACAATTGGTAACGTAAATTTAATGTTGCAGGCTTACAGGAAGCCTCCTGGGCCTTCTTCAAAAAAGAAAACTGGTAGGTTTCCAAAGATAGCTGTATGGCCTCCTTAAATTTATATTTTATGCTTCCTAACCTTCAGCCCCCAAAAATGATCTTACTGAAGAACAGAAACAAGAAATAAAGGAAGCATTTGATCTGTTTGATTCTGATGGATCGGGAACCATTGATGCAAAGGAGTTGAAGGTGAGTGGGCAGTTTTGCTCCACCTCTAATCACTATGTGTACTCCTGCCAGGAAGTGTAGTGTTTATCAATACACTTGATATGAAATTAACTTCCTCACATAAACATTGAATAAGGTTTAATAGTGATAATTGTTACATGCAAAACAGAATTATCAGAGTCAATAAAAACCTTGAGCTGTGATGATGTTTTTATCTGTGAAGAATTCATAATTATAAAAACTTCCATTTTTTGTTTTACTGCTTGGCCACAGCTAGTTTAAAGAACTATTGCCTTAAAAAGCTCTAAATTCAGTGATATATTAAGTGGATGGTTATTATTTGTGTGAGAGTGAGAATTAGAGTTGGTCTTTAATATAAAACCTATCACTTCCGTTTGTAGAAAGATTATACACTACAGGCCAAGTAACTATAGGGAAATAGAATCCACCACTTGGTTGTTTTGAGAAGCCCTTATTGCGTGACTGAAGTTATAAATAAACAGCACCAGTCTATGCCAACACATGTTGACTTGGAGTGTTGTAGTAACAGTGGAATAACTTGCATCGTCTGCCAGGCTCGTGCACATGCAGTGGAGCTCAAGTTGAGAAATGCTTCAAAGTGGGCATGGTCTAAAATGGTTGGTTCAATAGTGATTTATGTCCACTTGACCGGCATTTTCAAACCACACCCATTCAGTGCTTGTGGCATTGGATTTATGGGAGGGGGGGGGGGATGAGAGTGTTTCAAAACTGGAGTTGCACTTAATATGGCGCAGGTTGACACAGTGAGGATTGTCTTGTCATCTGCTAGCAGTGGTTGCTATTGTAGAGGTCATTTCCTTGAATGCTAAGGTATCATGGCTTGCATGAAAACACTCAGCATGTAGTTTGTGAGATATGGTTGGATCAATGATTTAATGGTTAGCTATAGTTTGCTGATGGAATAGGGCTGGGTGTTGTTTATACCTCCTGGTAGGTTTATTCCTCAGGATGCATGCATTCGTTACTCGTGATGGCTGTCCGTCTCTCTGTCCCTCAGGGAGCATGCATGTGGTACTCGTGATGGCTGTCTGTCTCTCTGTCCCTCAGGGAGCATGCATGTGGTACTCGTGATGGCTGTCCGTCTCTCTGTCCCTCAGGGAGCATGCAATGTGGTACTCGCGATGGTTGTTTGTCTCTCTGTCCCTCATGGAGCATGCATGTGGTACTCGTGATGGCTGTCCGTCTCTCTGTCCCTCAGGGAGCATGCATGTGGTACTCGCGATGGCTGTCTGTCTCTCTGTCCCTCAGGGAGCATGCATGTGGTACTCGTGATGGCTGTCTGTCTCTCTGTCCCTCAGGGAGCATGCATGTGGTACTCGCGATGGCTGTCCGTCTCTCTGTCCCTCAGGGAGCATGCAATGTGGTACTCGCGATGGTTGTTTGTCTCTGCAGTGATATTACAAGCAGCAGACACACGTCGTCGAGCTGAACATAAAAACTGTAGCACTTAATGCCAGGATTTTGTTTTTGACTTTATTTTACAAAAAGAAAATCCATTGTACGTACATTATGAGCACACTTGTTCTATCTCACAGAGAATACTTTCTTTTGCCTCATTGAGGAACTTTTTCAATTTCAATTTTGTGGATAATCAATGAATGAGTAATGAATGGATGTTACAAATCTTAATACCACTTTCCCTCTATCTAGTACAACCGACCAACACGTGATATTTAATGTCATACATTGTCAAAATAAACACGTTTATTGACAACTTCATTCAATTGGGAAATATTTTCAAAATAAACTTTTTGTGTTTGGTTAGAGATGTCTTTGTGTTGTCTGATTGTTCTGTAGGTTGCGATGAGGGCTCTTGGCTTTGAGCCTAAGAAAGAAGAGATTCGCAAGATGATAGCAGACATTGACAAGGATGGATCAGGTATATACATGCTAACGATGGGTGTCTCCTTGATCAATGCTTTGTTACTGTTATGTTTTGGCGTTTCCAGGTACAATCGATTTCAATGAATTTCTTCAAATGATGACAGCTAAAATGGTGAGCTCACTTGGCAGCGAGTGTGGGTTGGAGTGAACTGTTTGTTGTTGTTATTATTATGTTGTCTTTTTGCTGTGTTAGGGTGAGAAAGATTCAAAGGAGGAAATCCTCAAAGCTTTCAGACTGTTTGACGATGACAGCACAGTAAGTCTCCTCTCTGTACTGAGAGAGAGAGAGATAGGAGTGATGACCGTCGTCATAGTGACATGAAGGGCAGTTGTATTTCCAACATTTTACATCAGATACTTGTATCACTGTTTGGAGAGCCTTAGTTCAGGCACATTGATACAGCATCCGGTGATAAATGGTTACGTGTATTTGTCATGTAGCAGATATTCTAAAACTTTGTGTATAAAGTTAGCCTTTGACTATTGTGTCTGAAATTGAAAATAGGATATTTGTTCTGGGAATCTTTTTGAATACATGGAGCATGTGTAACATGAACAAGTCAAGACTAAGGGCTTCTGTCGATGGCTCAGTTGCATACTTTCTCTAGTTCAAGCTGAGAAAATGGGAAGTGAGTGAGTGAGTGTGCCTGTGGACTAGCTGACGTGCCTTGCAGCCTCAGCCACTAACTCACTCACTTACTCGGTGAGAAATCTTATTACTCTCGTATTTATTTAAGGGAGGAAGGCAGCGAGGAACCTTAGGGTAGCCATTGTCCACAACCTAACAGAACTGTAGGAACCAAGTCGCTTTAATAACAATGCCATTTAGCTGCCCTGGCAGGTCAAAAATGGCGAGTGGAGGGAACTGATGATTTTTTCAAACTCTAGTTTCACGTGTTAGCGGTGAAACTGAAGGAAAAGAGTTGTTGACACACACATACACAGTTTAGATATTGCAAGCTCATGTTGTATTGTATGACCTTTCCGGCTGTCCATTCCTGAAGTGAGACTTTGTGACACCTTGTTTACATTGTGTGTGACTGCAATTAATTCTCGGGTCAGTGTAGTTTAACAATAATGTAAAACATTGAATCTATTATGCAGGGTAAGATATCTTTTGCTAATTTAAAGAGGGTGGCTAAAGAGCTCGGTGAAAACTTGTCAGACGAGGATCTACAGGTATGTTTATTCATGGTGTCGTTTTCAAATTGAATTTATTATTGCGATTTGCATTTCGAAAGGAAATGATAGATGAAGCAGACAAAGATGGAGATGGTGAGGTGAGCGAAGCGGAGTTCCTCAGAATAATGAAGAAGACAAACATGTACTGACACACCCTCTTCCTGCCATTCTCTGACATGTACTGAACTCCTCACTTTCTCTGGCATATTTGAACTCCTTCATTTGTCCATTCCTCTTTGTCTCTCCTTCTCTCTTCACTTCAAAGTGTCTGTGCTAGCAACATGATCTCTTTTAAATGCTCAGCTATCTCTCATGGAAGTATGATTGTTCAGTATTTCTTTTATTTCATTTAGCACTGTGGCATAAGGGACTTAAGTGTAACTATCGTATATTGAAGACGGGTTAAAGTGTCAACTCAATTTTACAGGCACTCAGTGGAGAACCTTGGAACCTCAAAGAAACCCACACATTAAGAAAACCTCCGTGCCCCTTCATTGGTGGCCTCTCCGTCATGGTCAGTGGAGAACCTCAAAGAAACCCACACATTAAGATAACCTCTGTACCCCTTCATTGGTGGCCTCTCCATCATCACTTGGTTGGCAACCAAATGCTTTTTTGTCCACACTTCTTTCACAGACACATGCCCTTATTTCAGCTTGCCCATAGATTTCAATCCTACAGTTGACCCAAACTTGTGTTCCAAGTTGGTGTGTCCTCTATCTACATGATGTCGGCTCCATTCATTGCCTCGGGCTAGTTTAGTATATCTGAGGTTGCTGTAGCTGCTCAATCAGCAGTTGGGGGGGAATCTTGCACTACACTGCATGGCGAGGAAGATGACCTCTAACAATTACTTTGCTATGGAGGAGGCAAGAAAGCTCATGGCACTTGAAGAAACCAGGCCAGCTGCCAAGATTTTGAAAAGAAAAACTAAGGTCCAGTTTAGAGGCAGCAGAGACGAAAGTGAAGGAGTCCTCAAGAGTGAGGCAAAGAAGAAGAGAAAGATGGAGAGCAGGATATTCCTCAGTTGCTACAGCTCCGAGTGGAGTAACCATCATGACCATGTGCTGAAGATCTGCCCCAATGCAGTCAAGGTCCTTCCTCCTGTGCCACCACACATCAAGAAAGATAGTGGAAGAAGGCGGGTCACTTTCAAGTTGGAGGAGACGTCCAGCTGCTAATGGGGCATGCAATATCCCATCATATCACCTCTGAACTCCCAGTAGAATATAATATTTTTGTCATCACCTGTTAATATTATTATGAAATTATTATAAAAAAATAATGCACAAAAAAAAGTTAAATATGGAATTAATAGCTGTTGTTTTTTTTTTTAATAAGCACAAAAAGGAAAAAAGATAGATAAGATAAAGATTTAGAAAGTCGTGACAGGTAGAGAGCAAATTATTGTATTGCAAATTATAGCTAGTTAGGAGTGAGCCGCAGTTATCACACAATGTGAGAATGCTGCCGTGCACGACTCAAGTAGGACGGGAGAGAGAGGTGCCAATACTCCATGCAATTCTGCATCATTCCATGGTCAAACGGGTTGTGAAACTTGCCGTCTAGGTTCTTGAAGTGGCGGTAGCGACTGGAGTTGGCCTTCTCGTTAGTGGTCATGTTCGTGATGATCATTTGAAACTAATCACACACACACACACACACAATTAAGAGTTGTGTTTTCCAACAATAGCCGTCATTGTCCTGGACACATGCTAAAGTAGGATCATGTGACCACCAGTAGCTCGTCACATGTGACCAGACAGTTCGTCACATGTGAATAGAAACCTCACAAAGTGGTTCTAAGGCTTCCATTACCCACAACACGGCTAACTGCAGATGTGATTGAATAGCTACTCTAAGGATAGTGCCTAGCCCTGAATGAAAGGGAAGTGTGAGCCATGCACAGCATGTAAATGACATAACAGATAACGAGGTTGGGATAGATTGTCAATTAACACCTACTTAGTCACATGACCCACAGTGTCCTGTATCTGCATAGTACTGTTTGAGACTGCTGGCTTATGGACTGCTAAAAAATAATAAATTGCTTGCCACAGGTGAACTACCCATTTCTGTGAAAACAGAATTTCTGAATAGACAATTTCACACCTTGCTTAACAACGACTGCCAGACTCACCAGAAGCACTGTTTGGATGACTCCACTCACAAAGAACACGCAGAACAGCAATATCCCGAAGTACACAAAGATATCCGTACCCGACTGCCTGACCACCTCCCACATGAAGAATATGGCAAACATGCTGTTCACGCCCATCACCAGTAGGAAGAACGTGAAAGGAACCCTGGCGGACAAATACTTAATTAGATAAACAAACTACAACATAATGAATACAATCATTGTCAATTTGACATGAATGTGATGTCCACCATACAAGTATATCTATCTCATCAAATGAAGCGCCAGTAATGAGTACCTTAGTACTAGCTTATAACTGAACATACAGCCTCCCCATGTGTTATAGTCACTCAATTAGTTACTACACTATAACAACCACAGATAGTGCAGCAAATAGCTACATACATAGTTAGGTATACATATTAGGAATTGGGGAATCTTTTAATATGGACTACTTGACTTGACCAACTCTTGCAGCTGTTGACTTTACTTTGTAGTGCAGTGAGACATGGTCGTGCAACAACTGAAGGTAGGAGGTGATGTAAAGCTGTCTTTATTGTGGCTATTTCACCAACCTTTACCAGCTGTCTGTCTTGTTTATATTGTTACATTCTCAAAAATTTATCAGCTGTCTGGAATAGGCTTTGATATATTATTCTGGAATAATTTAGGTAACCAGAATAATTGACAACAATGGGTGATTAATTCAAGAAATGACACTGCCACAATCTTATAATAAGACATTTGTGTGTTGGAAACAACGACGATGGTATGTGTATTCAATTCATGAGCTGAGCCTGGTTGGTTGGTAAAGCTTTCGCCTCAAACTGAATGGGTGATTTCCAAGTATGCAAGAATATTTGGTTAGCAACAAGAAACTATCAACACATTCTGTATAAGGCTATAAAAAAAGACAAGACTATTGTAGCTAAATACATGTGAAATTGTTGCAGAGAATGCAATAGTTTCACAAAGCTTATGTCCACAATCATGAATAGGACAGAGAGCCTGAGAAGCAGGAGAGATAGATAAAGGACGAGAAGGAAATGAATGACTTGATAAGAAGAGCTGAGATGACTCAAAGAAAGAGAGCTGGAGAGAGAAACTGATGTAACTAGTAGATATGGATTAAAAGACCTTATGTTACTGCATTCCTAATTTTCAAAAGTTGGACATAAGTGTGGAATATTGAATTGGCTAGTGAACTGATAATACACTATTTACGCTACAATAACCGAGCACACATACACACAAACTACACCACCCACCACCAATGTATCGTCTCCACCTACCAATGCTACTGCCACGCCCACATTGTACCAACGACTGCTCACCTGTTCTTTCTCCCTATGCAATGATCCAGCCATTGGCAGTGATGGTCGAATTCCTCCACACATTTGTTGCAGTGCCGACAGTGCTTGGAGCGAATGGGTCGCACCGTCTTGCAGGTGTGGCAGATGTTGAAGATGGGATTGTTCATGTCTCGGAAGTCCCCCCACGCGGTGGGGTTTCCAATCTGCACAAGAAACAATGGCTGGTCTGACCTACTTCAAGGCAGTCTTTTGAAACGTGGTTTTATACAATAAGTGAATGATAGCAAGTCCATTCATACTTCCTAACAATATGGTAAGGGTCATTTAGTTTGAAGTTCTTGCTTACTCCAGCAAATTTTTACCATTTGAAGCCTCCAAGTGCTATTATGACTGACAGACTGACCTGGTTATAAGTCTGCATCCATCAGAAGCCATTAAAAAGTCATAAACCTCTCACGGGACAAAAAAATTATCATTGGGAAAAGTACCCACCCACCATATTTCTTGAAATTAATTGGTTACTGCCCAAATCTTACCATTTTCATGGCATTGTCATAGCTTTGTCTATTTGGCTTGACGAAGCCTGGGTTGCTCCAGCGAGTCCAATAGAACAACACCCACTGGAACACACTGAAGATCCAAAAGAAGAGATGGACCATGTGGTGGTCTTCTAAAGTCAGGGGAACAATCTAAAAATAAATAAATAAATAAATAATAAATAAAATAAATAAATAAATAAAATAATTAAAAATAAATAAATAAAAATGACAAGCAAACAACCTCACAAACTAATGGGTAAACCAGAGGTAAACAAAACTCAGAGTGAAATACCCTATGGAATCTCACCACTCTTTTAGTGTACACTGGGAGGAGCTGTAGGGTGAAACCTTTCTTCTTTTTTTAACCTTCAATCGTTCACCAGGATTTCAAAGTATTCATCATTCTAGCAATAAACTTATCATAGCTTGGTTGGATAGCCTATTGAACATGCTGGTCTCTTAACCCTGAGATTGAGTTGAATTTTAATAATGATCACCTACTAACACAATATGGTAAAGGGTTCCATGATTGAGTGTGATTCTAAACAGGTAAATTATCTTTGTAAAAATGCATCCATAGGTGACTTTTACCACTCTTCTAACTGGCAGCAGTTTGTAGCTCAATAAGTCCAAGTATATGTTTTTTAAAAAAAGAAAAAAGAAAAATCCTCTAGCTACCTACCACAATGCCATCACAACAGACAGTTCAAACTTACTCTGAAGAAGTAAAATGGGTATGCCCACACCAGAAAGGCACAGAGATAGAATATAAGAGCATAGCGGTTTCTGCTTGGAGGACCAAACACGTATGTCCTAATAAAAATAATTACATCAGAGTAATTGGAGGGAAATAACATAAACGAGATAGCCTAAATAAAAAATAAAAAAATAAAATAAAAAAATAAAATTAAATACATGTGATCAACCTGGGGAAAACAAATAAACAAAAAAAACTCATTTTGTAAAAACATGATTTCAAATTTTAATGTCCACCCATAAAGAATAAAAGATAGGAGTAGAAGCATGCTTATAGAGAGTGAATATTATATGGGTACCATTTAAGATGATTCCCCACATTCTATCACATCACCCTGCAATGAAACCAGTTATTGCAACACATTGTCAAGTCTAGCGACTATCACCTTAATGGAAGCCCTACTCCTTCTTGACTGTCAAACTTTCCCCCGCACTACAGTTCTTACAAGTCCCTCCATGTGTGCTTCATGTCCGACCTCAAAGCAGCCCCATCCCTTCCTCACCTCCAGTCCAGAAAATCTCCTCCAGTCTCCTTGTTGTCAAGGAACTTGACAAGCATGCGGTGACGTCGTTTCTGGGCCAACATTCGAGGAGTCTTGCCATTAACATCTACATCCGTGGAATCTGCTCCCTGGAATTATTAATCATAGCCCACCATTAGGTGATGAAAATCAAACATAAATCAATCCTAGCCATAACATTTAAGTTTTTAATAAGTAAGCCTGTCATCAAAATGGATCTCATAGGTGTTAGTCTCCCATGCATTGAAAGGCGCATCAAACTATTGTACCGGAAAATTTAAGTCCCTTTAATATACATAATTAGTTTTTACGGAAAAAGCATATTCATTTTTTGGCAATAGAAATTTATGCTTTTGCAGTTAATGCCTCTCGTCATGTCGTGATCATGTAAGCAATTTTTTTTTTGCTTGCCTGCAGTAGTTTAGCTTTACACTCAATAGTTTACTAAGTGCTTGAATTGGAGTTTGTGCAGAAACTATCGGTGAGTGTCGCTTGCCATTTCAGCTTTTCTTATGAAGAGAGTATTTACGTCTCCTGATTTCATTGCACGAGCTATATTTGACATAGATATACGCCAATTAAACTATTCTATCGTAATAGTGGTGCTGAGGGTTTGTACCTTTAGTGCTTCATTTTGAAAAGTAAGATAATTTGAATACAACCACATAGGCAACTATGTGGTCGTAAAGAAGCAGACAGGATGTAAACAGTTACAACATGCCCAACTGACTTACATAAGTTCAATCAAGTTGCTCTATCTATGTTAAATCTTAACACATATACTTCTATAAGTGTTCTTTAGGAATTACTCCATAATTTTAATTAAAAAAAGTATAATTGAAAGTGATTAAGGAACATTTTTCTTGTTCATGATTCCACAACCGCGACTTCCACCATCACCGTTACTTCTAATAGCCACTACTCTGTGACAAACATGCCACATACTTAAACTTATTTTCTCCTTAAAATAACACACATTTCTTAGCTGTTTTATGATATCCTGAAACCAAGTATAACACCTACTGGTATGCAGAGAAAAAATATTCTAGTAGTAAAAGATGTAGATTCAATTCCTTTACTAAATCATATCAATTTGATTAAACACACTAATCATATTTCAATTTTAATACAGGCCATTGACAATCTTGTTTAGTTTGTCTTGTTTCCAATATTAACTTTAAAAAATTTAGCATTAGCTGAAGGTTCAACATAAGAAGCAAGACATCCTCTCTATATTCTTTATAGTTTCTCTCTTTTTTGAGTAAAAAAATGGTAGGGATAATCAGACATCCAAGGAATAGCCATCACCAACACAAAGTGTCTATGGTGGAAACTGCGAATATTGGGTTTGTATCATCACCTTATCCCATACAAACAGGACACTCACTAATGAGGTGGGATGATGCCACCTTTATACTGTTAACTCACACTCCACTTGAGAGCAGTGGTTACCTTAATGAATACACTTACATGTTTAATTAGCATTCCCACACACTGTATATCCCCCTTGATGCAAGCAGAATGTAGAGGGGTCTGGCCAAAGGAATCCTTTTCTTTTGCATTAAGCCCAGCATTCAATAAGATCAGAACAATTTCTGGATTGCCTGCATAAATAAACATTTTTACACACATTGTAATGCGCTTTCTTTCATCAACCAGCAAATGCAACGTACCTTTGAAACTAGCCCAGTGGAGTGCACTGTCTCCATTGGTATCCACATGGAACTTATTGGCTCCCTTCTGTAGCAAATATGAGACGCACAGGCTCTCACCGTACTGAGCACTCACAATGAGAGGAGTGCAACCGTTGCGATCCGTTGAATCAATGTGCACTCCTTTATTCAGGAAATACTCCACAGTCAAAATATGACCATGCACACATGCCCAGTGGATTGGAAGGGGCCCATAATCATTGTTGCTCTGGTTGTTGAGGGGGGCACCATTCTCCACAAGAAAATCTATCAATTCGTGAAACCCACCCAAGGCTGCCCAGTGTACTAGAGTATGACCTTCAATGTCAATTCTACTAGCAAATTCATCTCCATGTTCCTCAAGCACCTCCACAACTTTTCTCTTGTTACTAATAAAAATTTAAAAGAAATTAAAAAAAGGGTGGAGCTTTTTCAAGTATCAAAATACTCACCCATACTTGCAGTAGGCAACTAAATCTTTCATTATTTGATTGTTTTTCTCCTCTTGGTTGTCCTCTTCAATTTCATCTTCAGTGTCATCTTCATAATCGCTGTAAGACATGGCAAACGACGACCCGGCGGGTTTACAAACCTGCAGACCTTTATCAGTCCCAACTTTTTATCTTTTAAATCTTTGGAGGGTACGCCAAAAAGGGTGTGGAACGGTAGGGGTTAACACGTGTGGGGCGGGGTTCGTTGGCCGAAGACTAAAAGAGAGAAAGCGATCTGGGAGTTTAAAGTTGATTGGGAGGTGGAGCAATAGGCGTGACTTCACCATTAATATAGTAATAATGGCTACCGCTCCTTGGGTGAGGAGTATTTCTAGGCATTTAAAAGAAGTGCGCATTCATCTCTGTCAGACTTCCAAAAGCAGCCAGGGAGTTAGGTGAGTGAGAATGGTGGTAGAAAAAATGGAGCGTCATTCCAGCTAATCTTCATGCAGAGAATTCCTGGAGAATTACTACGTTGACTTAAAGCTGCAAAATCCATCTTTTCCATTCCTTATTCGAGAGTGTAGCGGTGTGGAACCCAAAATTTATGGGAGATACTGTAAGTTAACCCTCAATTCTAGAATTGACATTTCACATTATTCATTTATGCAAGCTGGTGGAGTTGAATCTTCAGTATCACTTGAAAATAAAGACAAGGAACAAGTTTTGGCAGTCTTGGAGAAAATGGCATCCTCAGATCAATAACAAGATATGCATTGCAATAATGTATTAGTAATTTTCACAGACTACAGAACTTTCATTTGTCAAATTTTAATTCGCCAATTACCACTTTTGTAAATAAATAGTTCATAATACACAGGGCATAATGATAATGATGAGAAGATATGGAAAGAAAATAAGTGCAGAAGTAATGAAGTAACTGTTAAATGTGTATGACAATCAGATAGAGGTAGAGACACCAAAATAGTAGAGGCAACTGAGAATTAAAAAAAAGTGCAATAACAAAGTTGGAAAAAAACAAAAACAATTTCAATCAAATAAATGAAAACCAAACTAATCCTGATCATTTGCATGAAAAAAGGCAGTTACTGCAAACACTAAGAAGACAACACCTCCAATGAGAGTAACTGCAAGGAATAAAACACAAAGAGTACAATTAAAATCTTCACCTATCTCTGCCCTTTTAATAGTAAAACCCTTTACCTATCCCTACCCTTTAATAGTTAACCATCCCTTTTACAGACCCTTTACCTATCCATCCCTGCCCTTTTAATGCATGCTTCCCTGCCCTTAAACCCATATACAATTAAACACTCACCTGTCTTAACAGATATCTTTTGAGCCACCATTTTCCCTCCAATCACTGCCAAAGCTGTACACAGTGCATGGCCAAGAGTCCCTCCAAGAATGACCCCCAATGCATTCTATATGAGACAGAAAGTCACATAGCTAATATCCAAGCACACACACACACACACACACACACACACACACACACACACACACACACACACACACACACGCACCTCTCTAGCCCCAAGGATAATGGTGGTCAGCTGAGATCGGTCTCCCCATTCTGCCAAGAATGTGAGAGTAAACGACTGCAAGAAAATAGCAGACACTATTGGTCCAAGAAACCACAGACGCCTTCGCAAGGGAACAGACGAGGTCAAACCTTGCTCAACATCTCCTGAGCCTGGACCCAACTGTGTACATAACAAACATGTGAATTCAGCATGTGGCACTTCTGTTGCCAATTACAATCTGTTTACTCAACATGAACCACTGCCATCTGATGATTCCTTACCGATTCTTCTCTCTTCTGCAGCTCCTGGGTGACCTCCTCCAACTCCTCCTGCCCCTCATTACGGTCCATCTTGTAGCCATCGTAGAGCATCTTGAACCCAAAGAGAGCCAGCAGGGCAGTGCTGATATAAAAGGTCACAGAGCGAGGGATGATCATTGTGGCAAACCCGAGACACACAGAGAGCACTGTCATCAGACCCAGAGCAGATAAGGCACCCCCAAACACAAGCCACCTACACCAACACAGACAGACAAGCTGTAGACATGAGCCCACTTCCATTCTCATGAATGAAACAATTCAAGCTGTTAAAGACCCAAACAACATTCTTCCAGGTACTCTACTAAGATGCAAGCTGCCTGGAAGTGGGGTGAATGCACCTTAGATGCTGGAAACTCTGCAGTCTAATCAACCACAATTTCATCTTCCCCCATTCTTTCCAAAACCAATTGTCGAATGGCTTTTAAACACTGGCCACCTGAAATAGTGTAGCCAAGAGCTAACAATCACCCACACGTAATACAGAATATAATTACGAAATACCACTCTCAATCCTCAATAGACTGTGGTTCATTTACCTTATGAATTAAGAAGCATACAATGGAAATGCCAACACCATGTGAGCATGAAAAGAGTATTTGGTAAAGCAAGAAGTTCGCATGGCTTTTGTATCAATAGCTGTCAATGGACGATATTATTACATGTCGTTTCAACGTCATTCACACTACATGCCTACAAAACCACCAGCTCACCCTTTACCTGAAATGAAAATATAATTTAAATGATCAGCACAAACCTTGAATGTCTCATGGCCATAATTGCAGCAATAAAGAATGTTTTGTCTCCTATCTCAGAAACAATAATAACAGATATTGAAGCTGCAAACCCATGAAGAAAACGTGAATTAGACTGGACTGGTACAGTATCTTTATTGGATTTTTGTCCCTATATCAAAACAAATGATAATTAAACAAACAAATTCAAAACCATGTTCACTTACATTGGCTTCTGGCTTTTCTACAAGTACAGGCTCTTTAATGCCATCTCTTAGCTGCTCCTCTTTTTCTTCCACCTTTTTTTCTACTTTATCATCCTTCACTGGAAGAACTGGAACGTCTATGACTGCTTTTTTGTGTGCAGTATCCTTCTGGTCTATCTCTTGTGCTAAGGTCACCTGATCATCCACACTAAGCGCTTGGAAGAAAACACAAAAGAGCACCGTTAACACTCCCAAAGTTCTCATTTTTGAAGCTCCGCAATGCTCTTAGTGGATCCTTTACATTCTCTCAGTGTGTTGTCCCCCCTACAAAAAGTGTGCACACTCCTCAATATTGAGCTTAAAATAAAACACGCCCACCTCATCCTGTGTACAAGTGGGCTTCATTTGGCTAAGGTGAAAGGTGAAAAAGAAAGAAAAAACAAAAGCTATAAATCTTTCGGGGAACAATTCTGGGGAGGGCTGCGAGTAAGAGATGCAGAGGAGTCAAGCTACGCTTAGTAGAGTCTTATTCTGCTCTACCTCGGTTCTCCGTACTTCTCGTCAGTCAGCTCTGAGATGTATTTCTACTGGGCGGGCGGAGGAGCATCAGGACGAGGCAAAATTTTCAAGTAGCAAGAGTAAATCGACCATTTTCATACAGATTGGCAGTGCTGGACTGTTGGTGTCTGGAATTGGTTTTATTTGGTATCAGAGATGGAAAAACAGAAGAAAGAGTGACCAACCTGCATTTTCTCTTCAGCTCAATGCAGGCTCTGGAACCTCAAAGGAGAAGAACTCAGAGGAAAACCCAAAAATATCAATCCGTGAGCGTCGCTATAAACAATTTGCGTCCATCTATTTTAAAGGGGAGCCGTACATGACCCCGAGGGATTTCTTGGAGTCGGTTACGATCAACAAACCCAGAAGTAAGCAAAAGCTGACCCATCATTATCAGATGGCTATATAAGTGTTAACTTTTTTCAGTAGTCATCACCTTCCTTTAACCATGTAGTGCATGAACCCCATTATGTCAGTGAGGCCGAGCTGGAGAGTTACCTCAAGAAGACGCTATCTAGATCCAAAGGAAGCATTCACTTGTTCAGGGACATGTGGAATGAAGGTAAGGCCCTAGATAGGACCAAAGAGTTACTTTCCATTGTAACCATGAATGTGTGTGGGTGTTTGGTGTAGGGATTCTAACATATGCGGACTACCTGTTTCTCCTCACGGCATTAGTCAGTACGTGTACATTGGAATCATTTGAAGTATGTCGGTGATGTTACTGTCGTGTGTTGGTTGTTATTTAGAAACCAGGCGGCAGTTTGAAGTCGCCTTCAAAATGATTGACGCGGACAGGAGCGACTCTGTGGATTCGAAAGAGTTCAGTAAGGTGGGTGTGTCAGTCAGTGTTCATTGCGTTGTGCCAGTCTCGTCAGCAGCTTATGTGCTTCATGCAGGCAGAAGTGTGGTATGGCATGTAGAACATTATGCTGGTTCAGTGGACATTATTGGCATGCTTTGCTAAGGGGCTGCTTATTGGAGAGATAGATGCATGCCTAACCCCACACTACAGAACACTGTGTGCGTGTTGTGTTTATTGGCATTGGAAACAGCTGTGGATAGAATTTTACAATGCTGCCAAGCTAACACAGATATAGATTTACTTTCCAGATGTTGATAACATTTAGCTATGTAGAATTTTTTTTTTCAAACTTGGTAGCCCGCTGGGCAACTGAAGCTTTCTTTTTATATGTTGCTATGCTTTGGATGATGTATAAATAATAAGTATGACTGAAGAATGGCTGTCTGGTCTTATTGACTAGAATCCTACAAAGTCGTGACAACAACAAGAACAGCAAGCATCCACTTATATAGATGTCATGGGTGTGTGCCTGGTGCACGTACAATTGTTGTAGTTGCTTTTTGCTGGTGAGTATCGTGCTTTTATAGCATAACAATATAATTTGTGCTGTGCTGCTTTTATGGCCAAAATCTCATTGAATAAACAACAACAAAATCAACAACAGACTCTTACCCACCAGACTGAAATTTTTATGGGAACTAGAATTGCATAAGAGAGTGATAATTGTGATTTTGTTTTGCAGGTACTACAAGCAGTCACCACTCAGAGAGATAATGCAGTAAGTTGCAGCGCGGTATGAAAATGTTTCAACACCTCACTCCTACCCCAGTTTTTGTGCATTTTTTAGCATTCAATGTTTTCAATAATGCGCAAGCACACTTAGCTCCACTGATGTAGCATGTACCTCCACAGAGGGAGGGTTCTTATCTGTGGTGCTCTATTTATCAAGTTTACATATTTCCTTTGATATCTCAAATCATGGTTATTTATAAACAATTATTTCCTCTTTCCTCCATCCTTCTGTCTCCTGTCTGGTGTGTGACAGCTCATCCAACAGTCTCTTGAACGCAGCACTCTAACGGTCCACTTGTTTGGACAAAAAGGACGCCAGAAACTTTACTCCAAGGACTTTTACCAGTGAGTTTTGTGTGTGTGTTTGTTTGTTTGTGTGTGTGTGTGTGTGTGTGTGTGTTGTGGTGACTGAATGTGATGTGGTTAGGATGTGGGCTATGGAATGGAATGAGATGTAATGGGATGGACTTGAGTGGTCCCTCACTTATGGCTTCATTCTTTGTGGTCTCTTTCCTTTTCCGTGTTCTATAGATTCATTGAAAATTTGCAAGAAGAGATTCTGGAGATTGAGATATCCTACTTATTACCCAATACATGTATATAATTATTGCACTTTTAGCTCATGGAAGACTAGGATTGTACCAGTTTTTCTATAGTAAATGTTTCCTGATATGTTGTTTCTTTAATTGTGATATCCACTTCAATAAGCATGCTGGTGGCTCTCCAACTATTTCTGAAGAGGACTTTGCCCGAATCTTGCTGAGGCACACTACTTGGGACCTTGACCCTGTCTTTGAACGGCTCAAGAAGGGCAAGGATGTAGATAAGGTAAACTCTTGCTTGAATTTGTACGTTCAACAACAAATGTGACAGAGAGGTAGACTGAGTGGTTGTTGTTAGTTCTTTCCTGTCTTAATCCTGTTCTGAAGTATGATGAGCTGTAGTGTGAGCTGTCTGTCAAACATGGAATAATGTCAATGATTACCTCTTTTTTGAAGTCCGAGGTTTTGTTTAAGTCACAGTGGGAAACTGAAGCCAGGTGATAGGGTGTGTGAATTGCTGATGCAGTGTAGATGTAGAAATTTTGTCCTAGCTAAGGCATGGCATGTGGCTGTAATGACAGACCTCATTGAATTTGTATATGTACATGGTGTACATGTCAAAATTAATTAGGTTAACCACATGCATGCAATGACATTCTCTCCTATTGAATTACACTTTGACTTGTAGGGTGTAACCTTTGACCAGTTTTGTGACTTCTGTGAGCTTCTGAACTCTCTGGATGACTTTGAGATAGCCATGATGATGTTTACCATTGCTGGCTGTTCCGTCACCGAGGAGGAGTTTGGAAGAGCGGCCAAGGTCTGTCTGGGGAAGCCCCTGGACAAGTCTGTCGTTAGCATTGTCTTCAACATATTTGACGTGGATGGGGATAAGAAGCTCAGCTATCGGGAGTTTTTGTCTGTCATGAAAAGCTGGAAACTTCGAGGACTGAGGGTTAGTTATTTTAAGTTAATTATTATCTTTATTTCATTTTCTTTTCCGTGTACTTTTGCTTGCCATAGATGAGAGAGGAACAGCTCATTGGTGGATGGTCTACTTTTAAAACCTGCATCAAGATGGAACTAAGGAATCGATAACTGCAAATATGAATTTTTTTAGTATTTTGTATTTTCAGCATTCATTATTATTATGGTAGCATGTTCTTATGACACAACATCAAATGACAGTATGCTTAATTAAAAGCTCATTCGCTAGGGTTGTACCCTCCGATTGTGTCCCTTTACCCGACACCAAAAATTTCAACAGCAGGTGTTGACGTTGTGCACATATAAAAATGAAGAAGTCCATATAAGACTGAGATGATTGTTTTTTTTGCACATTGTTTAACTACCCTAGCTAGTATTGTTGTCGTATGCTTTAGTCAAACGGAGCCAGCGTTCTAGACATGGCGCTGACGGCGCGGGAGAGGAGAGAGCTATTTTCCGAGACCAAGGACCGTCTCTCCAAGGTGATAGGAGCCTCTGGAAAAGCCGAGGAACTTGTGAAGCTGACTACTCAAATCGTCCAGGCTTGTAAGAAACTCGTTGAGGGAACACCAGAAGGTTTACGAGCGCGTTCTACAGCTACTTTGGCTGAATTCGTGATAGCAGCGAAGAAGATAGCGCAGGACACCAGAGCTGTAGATTCCGCCTCGCTACAGAAACTCTCTAGCAGTAGGAAAGCAGTAGACCTTTTAGTGGTCGAATTGGATGCTTGGCACTCGTCGAGAACTTCAGGAAAGGATGAAATTGACATATCCTTGGACAACATTTTGGGAACAGCTCCACCAGATGTTGGTAGTTCCAGTGGTGGCTGTGGTGTAGGAAGAAAAACCAGCCCCACAGGCAGGAGACCCAACAGCATATGTGGCAGTGCCCAAGTGATATCTGAACACGAGAAGAGGCTGGTAGCTGAACTGAAATCCCAGCACAACGAACTTGCAAGAAAAAAGGAGCCCCAGCAATACCCAACCCCTCTGCAAGGGAATACTGAAGACACTCTGAAGATGGTGGTGTCTGGCCTGTCCCGCTCCACGTCACAGCTGACAGACCAGGCCAGTCAGAGGGCTCCCAGTAAGGAGTTGCTGGTTGAACCTGCAATTACTGTGGCCAGGCTAATCTGCACACTCCTCGATGTTGTGGACAATCTGTTTGTCACCAAGTTCCCCATGCGCCCTCAGGTACATAAAGGAGTGAGTGAGTGAATGAGTATATAGGTAATAGAGATGCGTTTTGTATGGCAGGGACATTCCAGGTGGCTGGTCTGGTTTGAAATTCCTCTTTTCTAACCCCCCTTTTTTTTTTCTCTCTCTCTCTCTCTCTCTCATCTCTCACTCACACCACCTCTCTCCACTTGTAGCTTGTGTATTGTCCCACTTGAGGAAGTTGACCATTGTCACTTCTGGAGCTGTTCTGAAGCATGCCAAAGTCATACCTTTCATAGCTCATATTTTGCTAAAAGTATTGCTCCAATAATATTCCAATAAATAGGTTTGTTCCTGTTGTTAGTTAGCAAAAGTCCTTGTACCTTATCAGAAAGCATCACCCATTTCCTTGGCTTCAACTGTTGGTGATAAAATGTTAAATTATTGTAATTACAATTTTTTGTGTATGGGTGTTGTTGTTGTTTGTCCTTGAGGCAATTAAAATATTTTGTTCAGCTTCCGAATTTCTAGTGGTGTTTTCACTGG